>Ga0208277_1002055_pt1 | contig 11569 bp, 12 predicted proteins | sample ETNtaG_5_FD_185782 | JGI IMG/M metagenome (GOLD analysis project Ga0208277, IMG submission 185782) | Marine microbial and viral communities from oxygen minimum zone, Eastern Pacific Ocean - ETNP201406SV205 (SPAdes) (version 2) | ecosystem: Environmental > Aquatic > Marine > Oceanic ...
AATTTCAAAATATTTTTTCATAGTCTAAAAAGTTGAAATTAGTTTTTCTGAAAGGACAGCATCAAAATTGTTGTCCCTTGATTTAATTAGCTCTTTTTCTAGAAACTCATAGACTAAATTATTTAGTATAAATGTACTTTTTGAAGCGGGAATGTCTCCTACATCGATAACATATTTGACAATTGGAGAATAAAGAGGAATGTCCGTATAGTCAAGATGTTTGGTTTTTTTGAGAACTAATCGATATTTAGGTTTTTGAGAATTATCAAACAATACTTTTAGGCGTTTGTAATTATCAGGATAGTCAGAGTTTTCCCAAGATGGGCGACCAATAAAAAGAAAAGGGGTTTTAATTCCATTTTTAATTACTTCTTCTGGAAGAGGGCTTATCCAGCCATCTAAGTTAAAACATGCTTTAACCCTGGCATCGTTGTATGCTGCATTTGTTGCGGTAGCCCCTCCATAAGAGTGCCCACCTACAGCAATGGAGTTTAAATCAAGCCTCCCTTCAAGCGGTGAATTAATTTTTCCTGTATTAATCTTATTTATTTGGTTTATGATAAACGAAATGTCAAAGGTCCGAGTTTCCATTTGCACCTTTCTTATATTAACACTGTCAGGGTGACCAGTAATTTCTGACCGATAGTCGGCTATCTTTTTATTTGGGAAAATAGTTATATTTGCATCATAACTGTGATCTGGAGCAAAAACAACATAGCCGCGACTTGCAAAAAACTCAAACATAGCTTGGTGTAGATGTCTTGACCCAGTGATACCGTGAGAAAAAATTAAAACAGGCATGTTCTTTTCTATGCAGACAGTGCTTTTAAAACTATTGGATTTAATATAATTTAGATATCCAGGAAGAAAAGAAGGCAATCCGGCTGCCGCAGCCATAGTAGACCCCCGAATTTCTATGAAGTCTAAATAAGGCTCAGGTTCTAACTCTTGGATACTTTTAACTGGAAACCATGTTTGAATTATAATTTCACGAAAATCAGTGGTGTCTTCATGAGTAAAGTGCTCATATCGCAAAGAGTCTACCCAGTGAAATGTATGAGTTCCGATTTTGTGGGGGCCTCCAGGGTTTGGGAGTTGGAATACAGGGATAGTTGATGATAAAATAAAACCAGAAACTAACATAAAAATTAAAAAAGAGCTTTTTAATGGTGTTAAAGACTGGTTGCTCACTTTGTGAAAAATATACATTAAAGGCAGTGAATATGTAACAGGTGTAAATTGCCAACGGCTTCCTTCAAAATAATATTGTAATATTGAACATAAAGATGTTATAAAAAGAAGATAAAGAAATACCTTTCTCTTTTGATGTGTCTTTAATGCAACAAAGGAGCCTGTTGCAAGAATTAAAGTTAGGATTTCAAAAGGACGCATAGCGTTTGCATGTAGTTTACGTTAAAAAATACAACAAGATTAATATTTATGGCATTTAAAAAATTAAATTTTAAAAAGATGAATCAAAGAGATATGATTCAAAAATCTAAAGACTTTTTAGTGGAAAGCGCTAAGAGAAGATCTGTTAGAGAGTTCTCAAACAAAAAGTTTCCCGTATCTATAGTAAAAAATGCTATAAAGGTTGCATTAACTGCACCATCAGGAGCTAATAAACAGCCATGGCACTTTGTGTTGGTAGAAAACGAAAAAGTTAAAAAGAAGATAAGGATTGCAGCTGAAAAAGAAGAAAAAGAATTTTATAACCATCGAGCTCCAGATGACTGGCTCAAAGACCTCAATCAATTTGAAACAGATTGGAAAAAGCCTTTTTTAGAAGAAGCTCCATATCTAATTGTTGTTTTTAAAGAGATTTATGACTTAAATGGAACAAAAAAGAAAAAAAATTATTACGTAAATGAATCTGTTGGAATTTCATGTGGCTTTTTAATAATGGCGCTTCACAACTCAGGATTAGCTTGCCTTCCCCACACTCCAAGCCCGATGGGGTTTTTAGAAAAAGTATTAAAAAGGCCTAAAAATGAAAGAGCTTACTTGTTGATCCCTGTTGGGTTTCCTTATGATAAAACATGTATTCCAAAGTTAGATAAAAAAGAGTTTAATAAAGTTTGTAGTATAAAATGAGGATATCATGGCATTAAAAATTTTAATTACAGGAGGAACCTTTGATAAAGAATATGATGAAATCAAGGGCAGTCTTTACTTTAAAGAGACTCATATGACTGAAATTTTAGAGTTAGGTAGATCTAGAGTTGATGTCAATATAGAAAAGCTAATGTTGATTGATAGTTTAGATATGACATCTTCTCAACGTGAATTAATTGTGAGTAAATGTATTGAGTCGGAGGATGATCAAATTGTTATTACTCATGGCACTGACACTATGACAATAACAGGTAAAATGCTTGCTGAAAAAAAAATGGATAAAACCATTGTTTTAACAGGAGCTATGATTCCTTATAAGTTTGGTAGTAGTGATGGTTTGTTTAACTTGGGAGGGGCTATTGCATATGCCCAGTCTCTACCTAGTGGTGTTTATATAGCAATGAATGGTCAATTTTTTGAATGGGACAAAGTAGAAAAAAACCGCGAAAAAGGAGTGTTTGAAAGTATAAAAAGACGTTGAGATGCTTTTAAATAAAACTATAGTTTTCAGAATTAAAATATGAAGGTGTAAACGAGATGAGTTTCAAAATTCGACCGTATCATATTACAGATTTAAGCTCGCTTTATCGAATTTGTCTATTGACAGGTCATAATGGTGTCGATGCAACCCCTCACTTAAAAGACCCAGATTTAGCAGGACATTTGTTTGCAGCGCCATACGCTGTTTTTGAGCCTGAGTTATGTTTTGTTTTAACGCTAAATTATTATCCATGCGGTTATATTTTGGGTACGGCAGAGTCCTCGAGTTTTTATAAAAAGTGTGAAAAAAAATGGTTTTCTGAGTTACGAAATCGCTATCTTCTTCCAGATAAAGAAGAAAGGTCTTTAGACGCTAATTTCATTCGATATCTACATCAGAATCATTTTGCAATAGAAGGACTAGAAGATTACCCTGCACATCTTCATATTGATATTTTACCTGTTGCTCAAAGTAAGGGGTATGGCCGTAAGCTGATCGAAGTTTTTTTAAACCGCTTACAGTCTCAAGGCATTAAGGGGGTGCACCTTATTGTCAGTAAGAAGAATCAAAACGCAATTGGCTTTTATAAGCAAATTGGTTTTAATGAAATAAAAGAACTAGGAGAGTCCCTAGCTTTTGGCAAAAAAGTATAATAGTTTATACCAACTATTAAAGTTTTTTAATATTGCTTACTCATATATTAGGTTAAGCTTTCTATATTAAGAAATCTTGGTTAGTCTATTTGCAGTAGTTGAATCCTCTCTATAAATGATGACCTCATGAAAGTAAGGTGTTTAAAAAAGCTTTTTTATTTATTGGTTTTGGTTTGAGGTAATTGGAATAAATCTTCTACAGTACAGTTGAGAGTTTTTGCAATTTTTAATGAAAGAACTGTAGAGGGCACATAAATACCATTTTCAATTGCATTAATACTTTTTCTTGAGACTTCTGCACTTTCTGACAACTCTTGCTGGGTCAAACCAGCAGATTTTCTGAGTTCTTCAAGATTGTTTAAAAGTTTTTTGTGATTCTTTCCCAAAACTATTTCTTCTCAAAATTTTCAACTGCTTTTGTGATTTCAGCACTTTCATTTGGGTATAAATATCCAGCAATTATGGAACCAACCCCAATTGCCCCAATTAAAAGCCCAACACCTTTTACCAATGCAAATGGAAGAACAAAACCTAAAAGAAACAAACCAACACCAACAAATAAAGTAAGTACTCCACTTCTTCTGTAATCTATAGGTTGTTTTTTCTCTTTGAAATCTTCTAGAAGTTCTTTGATTTCTGAGGGGTCTTGAAGATTCTTAGAAATTTCAATCATTGCTTTAAGTTTCTCTCTCTTACTTTTATAATTAAAATATTTGATTACCAATATAATTAGTACTGGGAACAATATTCCAACAATGGGTATGGCAAGAGAAAGTGCTTGTGATAAAATAGATGGTAAGTCAATCATAATCATTGTTTCCTTATTTATTATGTAACGCAAACTTACCACCACATAAAAGAGAAGTAAAGGTTACAATTTTAAAAAATGAATCTTTTTAAGAGTCTCTTGCGCGCCCTATTAAACAAAGAGCCCTATATTCGGGGCTTTTTGGATGTAAAGTTGTGGATAAGGAAAGATCTAATCTTTCAGGTTTTATTTCCCTTTTTTATTTGCTGGGCTTAACCACAGGTTGTTTTGAGAAGTGCATAACAGACTCTATAGGGGTCCATGTTTGCTGAGGGTCTTCTATCTTCAAGGTAGCCAAAACCGTCGTTAGATGTCTGCATTGGGATTCTAATTGATGCTCCTCGGTCACTTATGCCATAGCGAAATTCTTTTATACTGCAAGTTTCATGAAGCCCGGTTAATCTTTCTTCATTGTGTGCGCCATACACTTTAATATGTTCACTGTGCTTATCCTTAAGTTTTTCGCATGCGGCGTTAATCACTTTTATTCCTCCTTCAGACCTCATAGACTTAGTACTAAAGTTGGTGTGTGCTCCTGCGCCATTCCAATCACCTTTTACTGGTTTTGGGTGGAGTGTTGCGCTAACTCCAAAATCTTCAGATATTCTATAAAGCAACCACCGGGATATCCACATTTGATCTGCAGATTCAAGTGGGCCAAGCGGGCCAATCTGATATTCCCATTGTCCAGGCATTACTTCTGCGTTTATACCTGAAATTTCTAAACCGGCTTCAATGCAGAGCTCTAGATGCTCCTCAACAATGTCTCTGCCAAAGACCTCGTCTGCTCCGACGCCACAATAGAAAGGACCTTGAGGTGCAGGGTAACCACCCTCAGGCCAACCAAGAGGTGAGCGCCCTTCAAACAAAGTATACTCTTGTTCAATTCCAAACCAGGCCTCTTCATGGTTTAATTTTTCAGAAAGAGACGCTAGTTGAGCTCTATGATTGGTCTTGTGATTTGACCCATCTGCGTTTAAGACTTCACACATTACTAGAAAACTATTTTCACCACGAATCGGATCGGGAACATAATAAACGGGTCTAAGCATACAGTCGCTATCGTTTCCATCGGCCTGATTGGTACTTGAGCCATCAAACCCCCAATCAGGAAAACTTGATAGACTGGCGACTGGTCCATTCATAACCTTAGTTTTAGAACGTAGTTTTTGGGTTGGCTGATGGCCATCAAGCCAAATGTATTCTGCTATTACTTTACTCATAAAGATTCCTTAATTAGTTTTGAAAGAGAGTTAAATCATGAAAAGTTTTAAATTGGCACCGTAGACCTTTTTTTATAAGAAGATAAAATAATTTGCGTTTCTGTTCTAATAACACCAGGCCAAGCCTGTATCTTCCTTAAAAGTTCTTCAAGAGAAGTAGAGTTTTTTGTTGTAACGATTAATTTATGAGAGCCAGCGCCAGTTGTGCTAAAGCATTGTGTTATTTCAGGCATTTTTTTAGCTTCGGATGTAACCTCCTTATAATTCTTTGAGGAACCTGATACTACAGTAATAATTGCAGAGATGTCTAGGCCAACCGATGAAGGGCTTATGATAGCTTGAAAACCCAATATAACTCCTGAATCTTGAAGTTTTCTTATCCTCTCAGTAACCGTAGGAACAGAAACCTTAATTTTTTCAGCAATGTTGCTGGCAGACTTCCTGCCAGATAGTTGTAGTTCGTTGATTATCTTTTTATCAGTACTGTCTAAATTCATAAGGTTGTTAATGTTGGTTAATAGATTTTAAGTATAGTGTCATTTTACATAAAAATATTAAATAATAAAAATTTAAATCTTATTTTTTTATATAAAACATTTAATTATTTTGTGTTTTTAAAATAAAGAAATTGTAAAAATTATAGTGTAAGTTTTATCAATAAAAATTAAAAGGATATTAAGTGGATTTAATTATGGTCTATCATAACCCTAGTTGAGGGAAAAGTCGAGGAGTGGTCGCTCTTCTTGATGAAAAAAAGGTAAAATATCAAAAAATAGAATATTTGAAAACGGGTTTTACAAAAGAGGATATTTTATCGCTCTCAAAAAAATTAAACAAAAAGCCAATAGATTTTATAAGGAAAAATGATATTGACTTTAAAAGTAATTTTCAAGGTGTGGGCGCGGACAGTGATCAGGCCATTATCAAGCTAATTATTAAGTATCCAAAGATCATTGAAAGGCCAATTGTTGTAAAGGGGGGCGTGGCAATCATAGGAAGGCCAGTTGATAACGTTTTAAAATTGTTGAATTGAAAGGAGAGGCTGTGAAAATAGTTATAAACTTTATTACTTTATTATTTTTTTTAAGTTGTGAACCATGGGTTGAAACGTTTGAAGACGATTCTGATTTAGAAGCTGTAATGTTTGAAGCGCTTGAAATTAATGATAGCCTGGCTTATGATGGTGGGAGTGTTCGGGTTTTGACGTGGAATATTCGAGTGGGCCTTGGTCGTTTTCCTTGGATTTATGACTCTTGCGGTGATAGTGTTATCAGAGAAAAATCCCCGGTTGAAAAAACACTGATGGAAATTGCTGAAAAGCTAAACAACATTGATCCAGACATTGTTCTTTTGCAAGAAGTTGATTTTTTATCAAAGAGGTCTGGATATATTAATCAAATCCAATTTTTGCTTGATAATACAAACTTAAACTATGGAGCTTACGCTTCAATGTATAAAACTCAATTTGCGCCAAGCGATGGGCTGGGGATGGTTGATGGAGGGAATGCAATACTTTCAAAATACAGATTAGAAAACGCAGAAAGAATTCCACTGGCTCTTCGGACAGACCAGAGCTCGGTAGTGCAATATTTTTATTTAAGAAGAAATATATTAAAAGCAAAAATTCCTGATTTGGCTCAAGATGGGAAAGACTTTTACGCCGTAAATATTCATGCGACAGCGTTTGCAACTGACGATACAAAACAAAAACACATCGATAAGTATATTGAAGTTTTAAATAGCATTGATAATGAAGGTAATGTTTTTGTTTCTGGCGGAGATTTAAATTCAGTTCCTCCTGGAGCGGGGTATGACTTTTGCCTATTGGATGATTGTGATACGCAAGTGGATTCATTAGGAGTATTGTCAAACCAAAATTATCACACAAATCAAGATGGGGGACCTCACTTGTCAGGTTCTTACTTCAACAACTTTCCGGGGGAGCCTGACTTGTTGAAACCACTTTATGATAATGAAAGTTTTAGTGGGGCGGTTGATATTTCCGATCCCACAGATACAACAAAATTTACTCATGCTCAAAGTACTAGTTATGAGAGGGGACTTGGTATCGTTGATCGTAAGCTAGACTATTTATTTACAAATGGATCATGGTCAAGTAGCGTTACCCACCAGGGGGCTTGGGAGTTAAGTGATCACATTGCTGTAAGTTCGTATTTTAACTATGAAAGCGAATAAAGGAGGGGGTTAAAATGAAGCATTTAATAAAAATAATTATTTTATCAGCCTCATTACTTGCAGGAGAAAAAACGTGGAGCTCTCACTCTGCTGAAATTTTAGAACAAGGACGGTGGGAAATAGGCTTATTTCAACCTTTAAGGTATGGTTATTCTAATTATGCAGAATTCAGCATTCATCCTGGGTGGTTTTTTTTGATTCCAAACTTAGAAATTAAAGAGTCACAAAAGAGCCTTTTTGGATATAAAACAGCAAGCCAATATAGATTAACTTACCCAACAATGCTTTTAAATATGTTGTCAGGTGATGGGATTGGAAAAGTTATTGCCCCAGAGCACGAGATACCCCACATGTTTTCCTTTTCAGGGTCTCTTATTGGAACAAGGAGTTTTAAAGACACTAAATTATCGTTAAACGGCGGGCTAGATATAGGAATTGTGTTGGGGGACTTAAACCCAATTTCTACAATAGACCTGCCATTGGTTTATCATAGGTTGGGAGTTTTCTATAATGGATGGGGGTTTCACACAGGAATAGATATTGAGAGAGCAATAAGTGGAAAATTTGAGATCCTCTTTGATTTAGATCTCATTGCTCTTCCGGGTTATGATGGGAACTATTCAATGGAAAACAAGATCCTCTTGAGCTGGAATAAATCAAGGAACTTTAGGGTTACGACAGGTTACAAGTTTATATCAGGTGAATTCCCCTATGGAAAAGATTCACGGTTGTTGCCCTATGTGCCTATCTTAGAACGATGGATTCCAATTGTAGAGCTTCAATGGGCAAGGAATAAAAAATAAAACCGTTTTAGTGGCAACAAACACCTCTAGAATGTGTTAAAAATGTCCTAAAAATTTTTTTCTTGACTCGCTCATCATGTAGGACTAGCTTTCAGAGATTATTTTTGGGAACAAGGTGTCTTCTTTGAAGATGTTTTACAAATATTGGATTTTATTTTGAAGTCTTTCGTCTGATAGACAGCCTAGTTTCAAAAACTTTTTAATTAATAACTCTTATGGAGACAAGCGTAATGAAAAACATATTTCGGGTTATATTTTTAATTACCACAATCACTTATTCACAACAAACCACAGGTAAAATAACTGGCTCGGTATCTTCTGTGGATGGTTCTAGCCTAGCAGGTGCAAACGTAATGGTTGATGGAACCTCAAGTGGAGCGGCTACTGACTCAGAAGGTAATTATACAATTCTTAATGTTCCTGCAGGAACATACAGTTTGACAGTGTCTTATATTGGTCATAAGACAGTGACCACTTCTAATGTAGAAGTCAAAACCAACTTAACAACCCCACAAGATTTTTCATTAGAAACTTCTGCCATATCAGGTGAAGTTGTTACCATAATTGGTGAAAAAAGATTGGTTGAGTTCAGTGCAACAAACTCTGTCCGAAGCGTGAATGCTGAAGAAATTCAAAACGCCGCATCTCGAAGTGTTGAGGGCATGCTGGACATGCAAGCGGGTGTAACAATTACCAATGGTAATCTTCATATTAGAGGTAGTAGAGCTGAGGAAGTCGCGTATACACTAGATGGCGCTCAGATTACAGACGTTGTTAATACTGGACGAGATCTTTCAGCAATCCCTGAGGCATTGGCAGAAATTACTGTTGAGGCTGGGGGTTTTGGAGCGCATGTTGGAGGCGCAAACTCAGGAGTTGTAAGACAAACCATGAGAACTGGCGGGTCAGAGGTTTCTGGTAGTGCTCGTATTGAAACAGGTGATTATGGACACCAGGATTTAACAGCAACTATTGGTGGTCCAGCGGGTCCAGTTAAATTTTTTGGCGCGGTGCGTTCCTCAAAAGTAGATGATTGGAACCCTTCATTTTATCAAGATTTCAAAATAGACATGGATGGCGATGGCGCGGCAGACCTTTTAGACAGTTATCAATCAGGAGTTACTGCTGACGGTGATCAAGTCCAAGTTGATTTTGACACTGAGGATGGTAAAAAAATAGCTCATAGAGCAGAAGAAAATTTACAGGCTAACGGTACTGCAACAATGGACTTCGGGCCTTTAAATGTTCGTTTGTCTGGAGTAGTTGATAATCGTACTGCAGAAAGTAATAGCCTACCAATATATCAGATGTTTAATACTGAACGCTTAGCAAAAAGTGAAAAAAATCTAAATATGATTTCTGCCAGAGGAAACTACTTTATGAGTTCTGACATGTTGTTTACTGTTGGAATAAGCAGTTTAAATCGTTCATATGAAAGTTATGATGACTTGTTTGGAAAGCCAGGTGACTTAGCTGATGTCATGTCATGGCATGATTCAGCTTCGGTTGTTGCTCAATACTCTGGCGATGAACAGGCTTTGGTTGGAAACAATTGGAGGAGTTCATATCAGTCACCAGAATCTTATTATGTGGGTCAATTCCCATTCATGAGAAAAGGGGATATTGCAACAGGTTGGAATAAAAACAATCGTTCAACCGTAGGGTTTGATGCTGGTATGACTTGGCAAATGGGAGACCATGAAATAAGAGCTGGCCTTGATCAGAAAAACTATAGTTACAGAAAGTATTCAATTAGTACGGGCGCAATTCGAGATATCAGTAGAAATAGCGCACTAGGTGATTATGGAGATGTGGCAGCATTTGATGGTTCTAATGACGATGTTACTGCTGACCTAGCTCAGTTTAATAGGAGTGGTCAAATTGGTTATGATGATTATGGTAACGAGGTAGACAGTGATGATTTAAATGGGCCAAGAAACCCATGGACAAGATCCTTTTATGTTAATGATAAGTATGAAGCTGGAGATGTTGTATTAAGCGCAGGAATTCGCGTTGATCAATTTAACCTAGATGACTCTAGACTCAAGGACAAAGCAAATCCGCCGTGGGATGAATCAGGACAAGGGGTCGATAATGCTGGAATTTTAGAATCTGAAACAAAAACAGAAATTCAGCCACGCCTAGGTCTTGCTTTTCCGGTTTCTGACGAAGTTGTTTTTCACCTTCAGTATGGTAAGTATGCTCAAATGCCAGAGTTAGACTTGCCATATGCATCCCCACGTTATATGCATCTTGTATGGGGTGGACAGAATTATACTCCAGATCCAATGGGTTTTGATTTAGACCCTGTATTAACAACACAATATGAAGTTGGTATGAGTTATCAGTTTCTACCTGATGCGGCAATTGATATGACAGCTTTTGCTAAAAACACTACAGGGCAAGTTGTTCTAAACACATATCCTGAGGTATTGATTGATAATGAAAACAACGCAGATCATACAGCTAATTATTATACCAATGGAGATTTCACAACAGTAAATGGTTTTGAGTTTACGCTAAGAACTCGAAGGATTAATAGACTGCAAACTTTTGCCTCTTACACGTATTCTGATGCAAGAGGTGTGAATTCTGATCCAAACTCGAATGCAGGAAACTTAAACCAAAGTATGTTATCACCACCTCCAATGATGATTAACCCTTTATATTATACGAATAAACATCGTGGTGCCTTATCTGCAGATTACAGATTTGGTGAAGGAGATGGGGTTTTATCAGGATTGGGTGTAAACGTACAATATAAATTTAACAGCGGTCATCCTTTTACACTTAGCGATGGAGGAATGGGACAAAGAGCTGCATACGAAGGTGCTTTATTAGAAGATGCTAGGTCTAGAGAGCCTAATGAGCCCGTCGGTCAATCAACAACCCCATGGCAATCTTTTGTCAACCTTAAAGTTGATTATAAGTTAAACTTGGGTGGTTTCGGAGTAACTGTTTTTGCTTATGCTGAAAACCTTTTAAATACTCAAAACGTTGTTAATGTATATTCACGTTCTGGGAATGCTTATGATGATGGCTTTTTAACTGACCCGGCATTAAGCAGTGAAATTGTTGCTGCTCAGGGCGATTTGTATTCAACGTTATATCAAAATGTAAACTTACAAAACCGCCAACATTATCAATCTGATTTTGGTAGAGATTTATTCTCTACTCCGCGTATGGTCAAGTTTGGCGCAAGCGTTAATTTCTAATAATTATACAAAGAAAGGTAATTAAGAAAATGAAGAAACAATCTTATTTAATAATATTAACGTTGTGTTTGAGTC
>Ga0208277_1002057_pt1 | contig 11566 bp, 8 predicted proteins | sample ETNtaG_5_FD_185782 | JGI IMG/M metagenome (GOLD analysis project Ga0208277, IMG submission 185782) | Marine microbial and viral communities from oxygen minimum zone, Eastern Pacific Ocean - ETNP201406SV205 (SPAdes) (version 2) | ecosystem: Environmental > Aquatic > Marine > Oceanic ...
GGGCACAGTAAGAGTTGGTTTTGATACCATGATGACTAGCATTGAAGGAGTATTTGCTGCCGGAGACATTGTTAGAGGAGCCTCTCTTGTTGTATGGGGCATCCGTGATGGTAGAGAAGTAGCAAATTCAATACATAACTACATTGAAATGAAAAAAAATAATTCTCTGAATGTGAAGAAAGTCTCATGAATAATTGGATTAAAAGATATCAAAAAAATAAAATAATCCTTGAAGAAAATCATTTATACAATGTTAAAGATGAACATGATGCTTGCGGTGTAGGATTTGTTGCGTCTATTGATGGTAGTCAAAGAAGAGAAGTTGTTGAAGGTGGTATTGATGCGCTAAAAGCAGTTTGGCATAGAGGGGCAGTCGATGCAGATGGAAAGACAGGTGATGGAGCAGGTCTTCTTACAGAAATTCCAAATAATTTTTTTGAAAATGAAGTAGAAAAGACAGGACATCAAAAAAAAGATGAAACTTTAGGTATTGGTATGATGTTCTTACCAAGGAATGACTATTCCGCGCTTGAAAAATGTAGAACTATTATAGAGTCTGAACTGTTAGATCATGGGTATTATATTTACGGATGGAGACAAGTTCCCATTAACAATAGGGTTATAGGAGATAAAGCAAATTCAACTCGACCAGAAATTGAACAGGTAATGTTCGTTAATAATATAGAGCGCGAAAAGAATTTTGATTTTGCTAAAGAATTATATTTAATACGCAGAAGACTAGAGAAAAGAATTCAAAAACAACAGATTAGTGATTTTTATGTTTGTTCTTTAAGTTTTGATTCAATTATATATAAGGGCTTGTTTTTAGCTGAGCAACTATCAATATTCTATCCTGACTTGGCAAACAAGAATTTTACCTCTTCATACGCGCTTTTCCACCAAAGATATTCAACGAACACTTTCCCTTCCTGGGGTCTTGCCCAGCCTTTTAGAATGCTTGCTCATAATGGTGAGATTAACACCATTTCTGGAAATACAAATTGGATGAGAAATCATCAGACACGAATTGCTAGTGAGATATTTGGTGAAGACAGTGAACAAGTAAAACCAATTATTGAGAAAAATGTCTCTGACTCAGCAGCATTAGATGCAGCTTTTGAGTTATATGTAAGAGCTGGCCGCTCAGTTCCCCTAGTTAAAACACTTCTTATGCCTGAAGCGTGGTCCAAAAGAAGTGAACTTATACCTATTGAACATAGAAATATGTATGAATTCTCCAACGCGATTGTAGAGCCATGGGATGGTCCAGCTGCTATAGCAGCAATTGATGGTGACTGGATTATAGGTGGAATGGATAGAAATGGCTTAAGGCCAATGAGATATTCTGTAACAAAAGATGGACTAGTTTTTGTTGGATCTGAAACTGGAATGGTTCATGTTGATGAATTAGCTATTAATGAGAAGGGAAGACTAGGCCCAGGAGATATTATAGGCGTCAATCTAAAGGAAGGAAAATTATATCGAGATCGAGAATTAAAAGATCGATTAGCTGCAAGGGCTCCATACGAAGAATATGTAAAAAAAATAATTAGATTAGATAAACGAATTACTGTTAATAAAGAACAGACACTTACTGAACCTTCAGATCTTCGAAAACGAATGATCGCTTCAGGATATACTATGGAAGAATTAGAGTTAATTTTGCATCCAATGGTTTCAGATGCGAAAGAAACAACTGGAAGTATGGGCGATGACACTCCTGTTGCAGTTTTATCCGATAAGTATCGGCCACTCTCACATTTTTTTAGGCAAAAATTTAGTCAAGTTACCAACCCACCTATTGATAGCTTAAGAGAACAGAGCAGAATGAGTTTAAAAACGAGGTTTGGAAATTTACAAGATATTCTCAACCCTAATCCTTACGAAGATCATGTATTTGTAATTGATAGTCCATTTATAACGAATGGAATATTTAAAAAAATCTATAGCCGTAGTCAGGACACCACAGCATATATTAGTTGTGTGGTTAAAAAGGAAAACTTTAATATAAAAAGTGAAATTAAAAGAGTACAAGAAGAATCCGAGAGGGCTGTTCTTAGTGGAAAATCTCATATTGTTCTATCTGATACAGAAGCAGATGAAAATCATCTTGCTTTGCCAATGATACTTGCAACATCTGCAGTTCATACTGACCTTACCAGAAAAGGAATTAGATCTTTTGTGTCGATTCACGTTCGTTCTGCAGAATGTATTGATACACATTATTTCGCAGTTTTAGTAGGGGTCGGTGCTACAACGGTGAACCCATATCTTGCACAAGACTGTATTTATGATCGTTTTGAGAAAGGTCTATTTGGAGATCTAACTTTTGAGGAATGTGTTCAAAGGTATAAGAAGGCTATTGATCAAGGCCTGTTAAAAGTAATGTCAAAACTTGGTATATCAGTGATTAGCTCATATAGAGGTGGTTTTAATTTTGAGGCCATAGGATTAAGTAGATCAATGGTTAACGAATATTTCTTGGGAGTTCAGAGTAGGATGTCTGGAATTGGATTAACTGGTATTCAAAAAAAATTAATAGATTTACATAACTACGCATATTCTGAATCTGTAAGAACATTACCTATTGGGGGAATCTATAGATATAGAAGTGGTGGAGAAGTCCATTCTTTTGAAGGCAAACTTATACACTTACTTCAAACAGCTGTAGCTAGTGATTCATATGAAATGTATAAAAAATATTCTGAATCAATGTCAAATATTTCTCCAATTAACATTAGAGATCTTCTAGAATTTAAAAATACCAACTTATCAATTGATATATCTGAAGTTGAATCAATTACTTCTATTCGAAAAAGATTTGGAACTGGAAGTATGTCTCATGGTGCATTATCGAAAGAAGCACACGAAACTCTTGCAATTGCAATGAATAGAATTGGAGGAGCTTCTTGTTCAGGCGAAGGAGGCGAATCAATTGAAAGATCTTTTCCGAGACAGAATGGGGATAATGCAAATTCTAAAGTAAAACAAATTGCTTCTGCAAGATTTGGAGTGACAACGGAATATTTAAACAATTGTGAAGAAATTGAAATTAAAATTGCCCAAGGAGCAAAGCCTGGGGAAGGTGGACAATTGCCAGGTTTTAAAGTGACAGAAGAAATTGCAAAACTAAGGCATTCTACTCCTGGTGTAACCTTGATAAGTCCTCCACCGCATCATGATATATACTCTATCGAGGATTTAGCCCAACTTATATACGATTTAAAACAAGCCAATCCCAAAGCCAGAGTTTGTGTAAAGTTAGTAGCATCTTCAGGAATCGGAACAGTTGCTGCAGGTGTGGCAAAGGCAAAAGCAGATGTTATTTTGGTTTCTGGACATAATGGAGGAACTGGAGCAAGCCCACAAACATCAATAAAATATGCAGGGATTCCATGGGAAATGGGTTTAACCGAAGTTAATCAAGTTCTGACGCTTAATGATTTACGACAGAGTGTTGTTATTCGAACAGATGGCGGAATTAAAACTGGTCGAGATGTAGTTATAGCAGCAATTATGGGAGCTGAAGAGTTTGGTATAGGAACTACATCGCTTGTTGCTATGGGATGTATTATGGTCCGACAATGCCATTCAAATACATGTCCAGTTGGTGTGTGCACACAAGATGAAGACCTGAGAGCAAGATTTTCTGGTTCACCTGAGAAAGTTGTTAACCTCTTTAGTTTTATAGCAGAGGAAGTAAGAGAAATTTTAGCTCAACTTGGATTTAAGAGTTTAAGGGAAATTATTGGTAGAACAGATTTACTTTATCAAATTTCAAGAGGTTCAAGTTCTTTAGATGATTTAGATCTTAATGCTTTACTAATACAAGCAGAAAAAAATCCAAATGTAGAATATTTTAATCATACAGAAATTAATCCAGTACTCCCAACATTGGATGAAAAAATAATTGAAGATGCATCTAAATTTCTTCAAACTGGTCAGAAGACAGAATTAAATTATCCTATTTGCAATACAGATCGTGCAGTTGGTACCAAGTTATCATCCACAATCTATAAAGCTTTTAAAGATCAACAAGTAAATAAAGAGCATCTTACAATTAATCTGACAGGATCGGCAGGGCAATCATTAGGGGCGTTTGCAATAAAAGGTTTAAAGATTAATTTATTAGGTGATGCCAATGACTATGTTGGCAAAGGACTTTCCGGAGCTACAATTGTCATTAGACCTCAAAAGAACAGCTCATTAATCACTAATGAAAACACGATTGTAGGAAATACAGTTCTTTATGGAGCAACTTCTGGTGAATTATTTGCTGCCGGACAAGCAGGTGAACGTTTTGCAGTAAGAAACTCAGGAGCTACAACAGTTGTAGAGGGATGTGGATCTAATGGTTGTGAATATATGACAGGAGGAACAGTAGTTATATTAGGTAAATCAGGAGATAACTTTGGAGCGGGAATGACCGGTGGTATGGCATTTTTATATGATGAGGATCAAAAATTTCATCTAAGAGTAAACCCTGAAACATTGTTTTTTGATCAGATTAGCTCAGATTATTGGACAAACGAACTTCATCAAATTATTCTAAGACACTATCAGAATACTGCCAGTCAACATGCTAAGCGAATTCTTGATGATTGGGAAAATGAGAAGAACAAGTTTATACACGTATGTCCAAAAGAAGTGGTAGCAATCTTGCCTCAACCTCTGGGTTTCCAAATGGAATTGGAGAAGGCAAATTAGAAAATAATCATGTAGATCTTTCTTTAGATCAATTAGTTCATGAACATGGTTTTGATACTTTTGGAGTCGTTAATACATCTAAAATTTCTAATTTTGAAAAAGAATTAAACCAGTTTCTCAACCAACATCATCATGGTGAAATGCAGTGGATGGAAGAACGGTCTCATTTAAGGTCTGATCCAAAAACATTATGGAAAGATGTAAAATCAATAATTGTTTTAGGAAATAACTATCATGATAATTGCAACTCTTTAGAATTGCTCAGTCACAAAGAAAAAGCGATTATTTCAGTTTATGCACGTAATAAAGATTATCATTCAGTAATTAAGAAAAAACTTAAGAAATTATCAATCAAAATTGCTGAATTAATTAATTGTGATTTTAAATATTTTGTCGATACAGCACCAGTGATGGAAAAACCACTTGGTATGCAAGCTGGACTTGGGTGGCAAGGCAAACATACCAATTTGGTTTCAAAGGAATTTGGTTCTTGGTTATTTTTATCCTCAATATTTCTAAACAAAGAAGTTCCTGAGACAATAAAAGAAAAAGATCATTGCGGATCCTGTTCTAGCTGTATTGATGTTTGTCCTACAAATGCAATCGTTGCTCCCTATGAGATAGATGCGAGAAAGTGCATTTCTTACTTAACAATTGAACACAAAGGCACAATTGATAGAAAATTCAGGCATTTGATCGGAAATAGAATTTATGGATGCGATGATTGTTTGGCAGTGTGCCCTTGGAATAAATTTGCCAAGAAAACGAATGAAATAGGCTTTAAACCGAGAGAAGATCTAGTTGAACCTGACCTTGAAAATCTTGTTCATTTAGATGATGAGGGGTTTAGAAAAAAATTTACTCAGTCCAGTATTAAAAGAATAGGAAGAGATAGGTTTATCAGAAATGTTTTAATTGCAATTGGGAATAGTAGAAATTCTAAATTTATTGATTCAGTCCAGTCTTTATTATTTGATACATCAACAATTGTAAGGTCAATGGCAGTTTGGGCTTTGAAAAATATAATGGACGATTTTGATTTTAATAAAATGAGAGAAATTCATCTTATAAATGAGAAGGAAAAAGATGTAGTATTAGAATGGAATGAATAAAGTTTTAATTTTTGGATATGGCTATGTAGCTCGCTTTTTAAGTGAAAAAATAATTGCAAATGGAAATGCAGTTTTAGCAACGACTCGTGATCCAAATAAAATTAGTGCTAAAATTGATAAATTAACTCTTATCCATCCGGATAAAGTAAACTCAAAACTTAATGACCATAAAGATGAAATAACTCATCTAATTGTTTCTGTGCCTCCAAATGAGACAGGTGATGTATTTTTAAAACAATATAAAGATAGTTTATTAAGTATGCCTAATTTAAAATGGATTGGATATCTTTCAGCTACAAATGTATATGGCGATCATAACGGAGAATATGTAAATGAGTTCTCATCTCTAAAAGGAACTACATCTAAAGGTATAAATCGAATAAAGGCTGAAGGTCAATGGACAGAATATTGTAAAGAAAAAAATCTACCTCTTCATATTTTTCGAATTGCGGGAATTTATGGCCCAGAAAGAAATATTTATGAAAGGATTAGATTAAATAAATTTAATCATATTATTAAGAACAATCATTATTTCTCAAGGATTTATATATCTGATTTGGTCAACATATTGTTTGCGTCTATGAATAAGCCGAATCCTATTAACATTTATAACATAGCTGACGATATGCCTTCAAGCATGAGTGATGTAGTAGACTTTATCTGCCAAAGAACTTCTTGTGTAATTCCAGAACAAATACCTTTTGAAGATTTAGATAAGAAACAGCAACAAGATAGTTTTTATTCAGAAAATAAAAGAATAAATAATAGACTTTTGAAGGAAGATTTAGGTATTATTTTAAAATATCCATCTTATCAAGAAGGCTACGAGGAGATAATTAAAGGTGACAACTGAACCACAATTAAAGTTAGATTTTTACTTTTCTGTTAGATCGCCATATTCGTATTTAATACTGCCACGTATTATAATGTTAAGAGATAAGCACAATGTTGATGTTAACTTCAAACTTGTTTACCCCATCGCAATTAGAATGCCTGAATTTTTTGAAAAGAAAAATTTTTTCACTTATTTTTGGTGGAAGATGATTGATATGAAATTTAAAGCCAGAAGACTTGGTATGAAAATGGTCTTTCCAATGAGGCCTGACCCGATACAACAGAACACCAGGACAGGAAGGATATCTGACCACCAGCCATATATATTTGATATATGCCATTTTCTTCAAGCTGTAGAGAAAGAAAAACAGTTAGATTTTGCTCTTGAAGCTTCTAAATGCATTTTTGGGGGAGTAAAAGATTGGCATACAGACGAGTCAATTATTAAAATGACATCAAAGCTTGGCTTAGATTTTAATAAAATTAAACAAAGAGTTCTGGAAGATAAAGATAAACTGATTGATGAAATCAAAAAAAATCAGGCAGATCAATTAAAAGCTGGTCATCATGGTGTTCCTTTAAGTGTATTTAAGGAAAAATTCTTTTTTGGCCAAGATAAATTTAATGATTTATTAAAGGAATTGAGAAAGCACGGTTTAAAATAAATAGATATTAATATTTTGTGTCAATATCAATTTGCATTCTGCTAACTGCAATACCAATGATTACCAAAATCAATCCTGCAAATAATGAAAGTTTTAATGGTTCACTAAGTAAGAGCCATCCATAAAATATTCCAAATATTGGAATTAGGTATGCAACTTGCATCATAAAGGTTGATCCTGTATTACGAATTAATACCTGCCTCAGAGAAAATGCTAATCCAGTTGGAATAATTCCTAAGTAGATAATGGCAGAGATTGGTAAATATGAGAGTTCATAATTAGAAAAATTTCCATACATAAGCATTAATGGTAAAAGCCATACTGATCCCCACATTAAGCTATTCATAGTCACCATGTCAGATGGTTGGTCCGAGATTTTTCTGATTACCAAGTTGGAAACTACATAGCTACATCCTGCTAGATATATTGCGAGCGCACCAATTAAAGAATCCATATCGGTAACAAAAACTTCAACCCCTACAGCAAAAATAACTCCTGAAAATCCTATAATTGTTCCTATGCTTTTTCTTAGATTAAGTTTTTCATCGTTAGTAAAAAAGTGGGCGAGAATTAAAGCTAAAAATGGATTAGCGGACATTATGATTACCCCGATGTTACTTGGTAAAGCTAGAAGGCCGTAAGGAATTAGTGTAAATGGAATTGCAGCGTTGAATAATCCAACAATGCTATAAATAAATGTATTTTTTCCAAAAAAATTATAATTACCTTTTCTCAGGCTTACTATTAACAAAAGAAAAATTGCAGCAATAAATGTTCTGAAGAAACCTACTTCAATAGGGTTAAATAATATGCTGCAATATTTTATTGCTACAAATGATGCTCCCCAAACTGCTCCTAGGAAAACTAATAGAGCATAGTTATTTAGTGAAGAAGGCACTAAATTAACTCATCAATTTTATTAAAAAGTAAATTTAGGTCACTATCTCTTGATAAGCTATGGTCACCATCATCTATTACGAGTAAATCTTTATCTTTACTCTCAATTTTTTCAATTATTGTTTGTGAAACACTTGTTGATACAACATTATCTAATTTTCCATGTAATAATCGAATAGGACAAGTTATAGGTATCGTATTTTTTAAAAGCATATTTTTCATTCCATCTTCTAAAAATTTATACGTAATTACATAATCATCTTCATAGTTATCCCAATTTATAATAATTTTACCTTCTTTTTTGATTTTAGTTTTTTGATCTTCACTAAGTCTGTTCCATTCGCCAACAACAAAATCAGGTGCCGAGGCAATGCCAACTAAACCATGAATCGTTTTAATATTTCTTTTTGCAACAAGTAATGAGATCCATCCACCCATGCTAGAACCAATAATAATATTTTTTTTATTCTTAAAATTTTGAAAAATTTCATTAGCTTCAACTGACCACTTTGTAATGCCTCCATCTTCAAATTCACCACTAGACTGGCCATGTCCTGAATAATCAAATCTTGTAAAATTATATTTATTTTCCAAGCACCATTTACTTAAAGCAGTAGCTTTTGTGCCAGTCATATCTGAGCTGTAGCCGCCAAAGAAAAATATAGATATATCGGAGCCCATATCGTCATGGCAATAGGCTATTTTGTCATTTAATGAGGATTTAAGATATTTGATATTATTTTCCATAATGATTTACTAAGAGTCATTTAACGATTACAAATGCTATATGCAATCAAAAATTTCAGTATTGCAAGTTATTCCTCAACTCGATGTAAGTGGTGCTTCACAAGGCTGCATTGATGTAGCAAATTATTTAATTGAAAATAATCATAATTCTTTAGTTATGACGCATTCAGGAAAAAGACTTGAAGATGCAAAAAAGAAAGGTATCAAAGTTATTATTTCCCCAGTTCACTCAAAGAATCCAATTACTATTTTTCTTAATATTTTTCGTTTACTAAATGTTATTCGAAAAGATCAAATAGATATTATACATGTCCGCAGTAGAGCTCCTGCATGGAGCTGTTTTTTTGCTTCAAAATTTTCTGGTAAGAAATTTATTTCTACTTTTCATGGAACATATAATTTTAATAACTTTATAAAGAAATTTTACAATTCAATTATGCTTAGAACAGACGGTACAATCGCTATATCAAGATTCATAGAAAACCAAATAAAGAATCAATATTCTGTAACTCCAAAATATTTAAAAGTAATATACCGTGGTATCAATACAAAAATTTTTAATTCCAATAATGTGAATTTGGAAAGAATAGAGCAATTAAAAAAAGAATATTTATTAGGATCAGATTCTATAAAAATTCTTTTACCTGGTAGACTTACTGGGTGGAAAGGCCATTCGGTTCTAGTTCAAGCTGTTGCCGAAGTAGTTAAAAGTGTTAAAAATAAAATTGAAGTTCTATTTGTAGGTCCAGAGGACAATTTAGGTCTCAAAAAAAGATTAAAAGACCAAATCGAAGACTTAAATATGACTGAATTTTTTCATTTTATTGGTTCAAGTGATGAAATGACAAATATTTATGCACTTTCTGACATAGTAATTTCATCATCAACCGATCCTGAGGCTTTTGGTCGAATTGCAGTTGAGGCACAGTCAATGGGAAAATTTATAATAGCCTCTAACCATGGAGGTTCAGTAGAAACAGTAATTGATAATGAAACAGGTTATTTATACTCGCCACATAGTCATGAAGAGCTAGCTGATAGAATTATTAAATCAATCGAACAACAAAAGTACAATTCTTCAAATGTCAGTGAAGCATGCATCAAAAATGTTAAAGATAATTATACTGTTGAAGCTATGTGTAAAGAAACTTTAGAATTCTATAAAAGAACTATTCTATAATTTTTAATGAAAAAAATATTAATTATAAAACATGGAGCACTTGGAGATTTAATTCAAACAACTGGAGTATTTAAATCAATAAGAGAAGCTCATCAGGATGACAATATAACATTATTGGTAGACAAAAAGTTTGATTTTTTTATCAAACAAGCACCATTTTTTGATCAGATTTTTTATGATGCGAGATCTTCATTTGTTAGAATGGATATGTGGATCAAGATGATAGCAAAACTTACAAAAGAAAAATTTGATATTGTGTATGATCTTCAAAGTTCAGATCGAACTTCAATTTATAATTTTTTTGTAAATATTAACAATAGTTGTATGTGGAGCGGCAATAGAAAAGGAGGTCGATTTAAATATCATCCAGATAATTTTGAAGATATTCCTGTGCTTGATCGATTATTGCATCAATTGAGGTTAATTGGGTTAGAAGTTAATTTAACCCCAGATTTAACTTGGATGGATAAAGAGATCTTAGAGTATATTCCAAAAAATAAATTCATAATTTTAATACCAGGATCATCTGTTCACTTAAAACATAAAAGATGGCCCGCAAAAAATTTTGGCGAGTTAGCTGTTAGACTTGAAAAAAAAGGATATGAAATTGTAGTTATTGGTACTGAGGATGAAAGGCAGGAGATAGAAACAATTAAAAGTTATAGCTCAAATATTCATGATTATTCTAATAGAGATCTTAGTTTTTTAGCAGCTCTCTGTAGAAAATCTTCAGGGGTTGTTGCTAATGATACTGGACCTACATTTATTGCTGGGGCTGTTGATTGTCCTATTACGTGGTTACTTTCTCATCACACAAATCCTGAATTGGTAAAACCCCAGTGCAAAAATCTTAAAATAATCAAAAAACATGATATTTCAGACATATTGGTTGGTGACGTAGAAAATAATCTTGCTTTACGCGATTAATATGAATAATAGCAAAAATGAGTGAAGAGAATTCAAAGTTAGAACTAATTAGGCACGATGCAGCACATGTAATGGCAATGGCTGTTCAAGAGCTGTTTCCTGGTACCCAGGTTACAATTGGACCAACTATAGAGAATGGGTTTTATTATGATTTTGCTAAAGAAAATCCATTTACTGAAAAAGATTTGTCGACTATCGAAAAGAAAATGAAAGAGATAGTAAATAAAGATTTAGCAACAACATTTAAAGTATTTTCGAGAAAACAAGCAATCAAATTATTCGAGGATAAAGGTGAGCACTACAAAGTAGAGATTATAAAAGACATTCCTGAAGATGAAGAACTTAAGGTTTATTATCACGGCGATTGGTTTGATTTATGTAGAGGACCACATCTAAACTCAACAGGCGAGATAGGTAAAGCTTTTAAGTTGACTAAAGTAGCTGGAGCTTACTGGAGAGGAGATTCTAGTAATGCGATGTTACAAAGAATTTACGGA
>Ga0208277_1002058_pt1 | contig 11566 bp, 4 predicted proteins | sample ETNtaG_5_FD_185782 | JGI IMG/M metagenome (GOLD analysis project Ga0208277, IMG submission 185782) | Marine microbial and viral communities from oxygen minimum zone, Eastern Pacific Ocean - ETNP201406SV205 (SPAdes) (version 2) | ecosystem: Environmental > Aquatic > Marine > Oceanic ...
GTAAAGGGAGACCTTAGGATTGCAAATGGAGTAATCGCTGAGATTTCAACGACCAATAACCTTGAGCCTTTAGATGGCGAACTTGTTCATGATGCTACTGGTTTACATTTGCTTCCAGGAATAATCGATCCTCAAGTTCACTTTAGAGACCCCGGTCAGCCTGAAAAAGAAGATTTGTACACTGGTTCTAGAGCTGCTGCTAGCGGTGGAGTCACATCTTTCCTTGATATGCCAAATAACGTTCCAAGTCAAACTACTCTACAATCAATGCATGATAAATTGGAAACCGCTTCAAACAAGTGTGTGACAAATTATGGATTCTTCATAGGGGCTACTGAATCAAACGTCGAAGAACTTCAGAAGGCTGTCGGTGTACCTGGCTCGCCAATAGCAATTCCAGGAATATGCGGAATCAAGATTTTCATGGGTTCTTCAACTGGGGATTTGTTAGTGAATGAATCAAATGCACTGAAAACCATTTTCGACAACACGGCTGGACTTATTGCCGTGCACGCAGAAGATGAAACAAGGATGATTGAAAGGAAGAAAATGATTGATGGCCGCACAGATATGGCCGCTCATGCAGAATGGAGAGATGATGAAACCGCAATCATAGCAACAAAGCGAGCAGTTGCTTATGCAAAGGATAGTGGACACAGACTGCACATCCTCCACCTTACATCGGGAATAGAAGCTGATTTCTTGGCAGACCTGACTTCACTTCATGGCAAGGAAGGTGAAGCGCACATCACAACAGAAGTTCTTCCACAACATCTAACATTTGACGAAACCGATGTCGAAGTTTTAGGAACACGCCTGAAGATGAATCCTCCGATTCGATATCGAAAGGACAAGGAAACTCTATGGAAAAGATTGCTTGATGGAACGATTGCTTGTATTGCAACCGATCACGCACCACATACAATGGAGAATAAACAACTAGGATTCCCTAAAGCACACAGTGGAATGCCCGGAGTTGAAACCTCACTATCGGCAATGCTAACTCACGTATCTGAAGGTAAGTGCACCTTGGAGCAAGTAGTAAAATGGATGTCTGCCGACGTGGCTGAGTGTTACCAAATGGTTGGCAAGGGTAAATTGCAAGAAGGATATGATGGAGATATTGTTTTGGTTGACTTAGACAAAGAAATTACCGTCGAGGACAAAAATACGTGGACTACTGTTGGCTGGAGCCCGTTTGTAGGAAGAACTCTAGTTGGTTGGCCTGTACTGACAGTTGTAGACGGAGTGCCTGTTTTCGAGAGAAATGATGAAACTGGACCTAAGGGTAAGTGTCTAGTTGATGCTGGCCAAGCAGGTAAGCCTCTGGTTATGCTGCCATGGGACTAATTACACCTCTTAAGAGGTAATATTGCACATTAGTTTAATTACTAAATTTGAAAACTTCGCTTTGGTGGAAACGTGAGTGGAATGGAAGAAAAACTCGGACCAGGACATCAACAGATTGTACTCGGATTGCTAATTTTTGCGTCAGGTGCATTATGGGGAATTATGCTAGCTAGCGGTGATGAAATTAATCTCAGAGATCTTTTCACATCATCTGTAATCATGCTATCAGGAGCAATGATTACATTGCTTGGGATATCTTTTGGTACTGAAAATGAAGATGACAGAACCAATGATCTGAAAGACTCAATCATGGAATTAACCGGAATGTTGAATGCATTACAAGCAAAAATTACCGGTAAAAATAATTCCGAAGAGGAATAATCACAAGTTGTACAACTTGGAATACTTTTCTTCAACGTAGTTTAGGAATGGTTCGGGACTTGGCGGAGATCCTGTCGCCAACTCAATCAGTTCTGCAGGGGTCATAACTGAGCCTTTTTGATGAATATTTTCACGCAACCAGTCTAGCATTGCAGACCAATCTCCGGACTTGATTATCTCGTCAATATCTCCAAGAGTGTTTGACATGGTTTGCAGTAATTGTGCAGCATATAGATTTCCAAGAGTATATGTCGGGAAGTATCCGAAAGCACCCATCGACCAATGAATATCCTGTAAGCAGCCTAGAGTATCATTTGGCACTTCGATTCCAAACCAATCTTTCATCATTTTATTCCAAGTTGCAGGAATATCCTCAACCTTCAACCCATCATTGAAAATCATCTTTTCAATTTCATATCGAATCATTATGTGTAGGTTGTAAGTAACTTCATCAGCTTCAACTCTGATGAAGTCCGGTTTTACTTCATTTGCGACTAAATCCAGAGTTTCATTGCTCCAATCTGGACAGTCAGGGAATTGTTCACGGAACCATGGCATAGCGACATGCCAGAAAGCAGCTGTTCGACCAATCTGGTTTTCCCAAAACCTTGATTGTGATTCATGGACGCCCAAGGAGACTGCACCACCAACCGGAGAGAAACTGTGTTCACGAGGCAAACCTTGTTCATACACACCATGGCCTGATTCATGCATCACTGCATATAGGCATGAGAATGGATCTTTTTCATCAAATCGTGTTGTAAACCTAGTATCATCTGGCCATAAGCCTGCGCAAAATGGATGAGTTGAGCGGTCCATCCTTCCGGCTTCAAAGTCGAACCCCATTGCACGGCTTACCTTGTTGCAAAATAATTCTTGAGCGTCTGCAGGGAAAGTCATCTCCTGTGGCAATCTTGGAATCACAACATCAGAATCCATGATTCTTGCAAGTAAAGGAACTAATTTTGCTTTCAAACCTGAAAATAATGGGTCATAGTCTTCCACTGTCATGCCAACCTCATATTCATCGAGCAATACATCATACGGAGTATGCTCGCATCCAAGATATTCTATTTTCTGATTTGTCAAGTCTATCAACTTCTGAAGATGGGGAGAAAATTGAGAAAAGTCGCTTTCACTACGTGCATTCTGCCACGCAATCAACGCTTCACTACGTGCCTTTGTGAATTCAGAAACAAATTCTGTAGGCAGCTTTACAGCCTCATCATATTTCCTTCGCATTTCTTTGAGATTTGCTGCAAAGTAATCGTCATGTTGTGATTTTTCAAGTTCAGTAATCAAATCACCCATCGCTTCGTCGATCAATCTGCTATGCCTTTGCCCTGCCAACCAAGCGAGTATCTCTCCTCTTGCTTTGGCGCCCTTGGATGGCATGATGGTTTCTTGATCCCAACCAAGATGCCCCTGTATTGCTTCGAATCGATATAGGTCATTGACTCTAGTGATGAACTCTTCCTTTGCTCCCATATTAATCTCCAAGAAGCATTTAGACTTCAAGATTTCATGCGGTGGCGGGCACACCTTGAAGGCCTAAACGCACTAGCGCTAATCATGGCCTCTCCATTCCGCCGTAAATCAAAGGAGAGGAAACCAAGTGTGGATGATGATGATGCCGACTTGGAAGAAGTTGTAGAATCCGAAGAGCCATTGGAGGATAACGTGGCAGAAGTTCTAGAAAGTCTTGAATTAGAACAAGCATTATTTGAGTCTGCAAAACGTGTAACTCATACTTGTATGGACATAAGAAGAGGAGAAAATGTCCTGATTGTTTGTGACCCAACTACAGGAGAAATTGGCCAAGCTCTGCACCGTTCTGCGACCGAGAGATCGGACAGAGTATTACTGATAGTAATGCCAAAGGGTCGACATCACGGTGAAGAGCCTCCGAGTCCGGTTGCTAATTTGATGAAGCAACAGCAAATCGTAATCGCTCCAACCAAATATTCTCTTACTCACACCAGAGCGATTCGTGCTGCACTAAAATCTGGAGCAAGGGTTGCAACAATGCCAGGAATGACCGATGAGATGTTCGTTAGTGGGGGCATGACTGCAGATTTTAATCAAATCAAGAAAAGTTTGTCTGACATCTCTAGCAGGTTACGAAGAAAGAAACTGATTCACGTCAAAGATTCCAAAGGGACTGATGTTGAATTCGAAGTCGCTAGAAAAGATTGGAATCTAGATGATAATGGAATCTGCAACAGGCCAAGAATGATTACCAATCTCCCTGCTGGTAAAGCGTTCGTCCTTCCTAAAGAAGGAACAATGAACGGAACTATTGTTATCGATGGAACTTGGGAATCTACACTTTTGGAAGAGCCATTGGAATTAATTGTAGAGAATGGTATAGTAATCGATATCAAAGGAGATTCAACCGCAGCACAGATTAGGCAACAATTCGGAGAGGCGGCCTCAAAACTCAGATCAAAGGATAGAGAATTAGTTTGGACTGTTGCTGAATTCGGATTTGGGATGAATCCGAATGCTCAGATTACTGGTCACGTTTTAGAGGATGAAAAGCAACTTGGCACCTGCTATTTCTCGATTGGAGACAATACAAGTTTGGGTGGCAGTGCATCAGTTGGGATCCATGTACCTGGCGTGATTACAGAACCATCAGTTTGGTTAGACGATTCTCAAATCCTCGATAAAGGTAAATTTGTTGAATAATCAACGGTTTTGAGTTCCGCAAACAGGGCAGAATCTCCAATTTGGATCTACGCCAATCCTGCAACCTCTGCAATGAATCCCTGAGCGAATTGTGGGTTGAATCGGCTGATTCCAACCTTGTTGTTGCTGTTGTTGCTGCTGCCTTTGTTGAGCCAACCATGCTTGTTGTTGCTGCTGTTGCTGCTGAGCCAACCATGCTTGTTGTTGCTGTTGTTGCTGCTGAGCCATCCATGCTTGCTGTTGTGATGCAGGTTGTGGTTGTGCAGGTTGAGCAGCTTGAGCAGGTTGTGGATTTTTGATTCCTGCTCTAACTGGCTTAACTGGCTTAGGTAAGGCCATTTTTTCCACAACTTGGGGTTGTGTTTCTAATTCATCAAGTGTAACTTCACCATCTCCATCGAGATCTGCCTCTGAGTGAATTTTCTCAGCATCATTGAGATCCATACCAGTTGCTTCAGCGATTTCTTGAACAGATAATCCTCCACTATTGTCAGTATCTGCTGCCTCAAATGCATCAGCGAGAGTTGCTTCCTCTTCAGGTTCCGGCTCAGGTTCTGGCTCGGGTTCTGGCTCGGGTTCAGGTTCCGGTTCGGGTTCCGGCTCCGGTACAGGATCTGGTTCCGGGGCCATTACAGAGAAAGCCCCAGCAAAGGCATCCGCTGTTTTCTCAGATTCCTTGCGCTCATCCACTTTTTGAACAGGTTGCTCAATTTTTGGAAGCGGCACCGGGTCATCAACAGGTAATGCGACGGTTTTTTCTTCAGGAAGTGTAACTTTGGGCTCTACTTTTGGTAAAGGAACTTCGGCAACTATTTCTGTCTCTGTTACAACTACAGGTTCAGGTTTAACTTCCTCTTGTGTAATTATTGGAGCAACATATGCCGTGTCTATTTCTTTAGCAGTTGCGTTTCCACTAGCAAGGCTAGAGACTGGAGTTACGTGACCTGCTACATCGAATGAAGCCTTTATCTCGGAGGCCAGAGATAGCAAAGCATCCTTATTTGCGGCTGGATTATTTAGGAGTGATTCAACACCATTGAGGTACTTTGTAGCCTCTCCTTCGCCACCAGTCTGATGGGCGATTGCAAATAATTTTAGCAAGCGCATGGGATCTGCTAGTTCTTGTAATGCCTCAGAGTCAGCATCAGAAAATTGGCCCTCACTAATTGCTAAAGACAATTGTTCTGGAAGTGACATTACACCAAGGTGGCCTGCAACTAAAAAGTAAATTTCTCCGCCTTCACAGTTTATTCTTTCACTGGCTTCTTCAAAGTCGAAATCTCCGGGTTTCAGAACCAAATCAGAAAGGAGTGAGAAAAACCTCTCGAAGGCCTCCTCTCTTGGCATTTCCATCATTTGGTGTAATGCGTCTGAAGATTCAAACACACCAAAATATGCAGCAGCATCGTCTACTTCAATACCTTCCGGCATAGAGACATCTGCTACATCTTCACTCAATTTGAAACCCCCGTATTTTTCCCGAATTGCCTACCCTTCTTGATTGTGATGCTTTAGTTGTCACTGTTTAGAGAGGTCAATTATCGCTCTCGATTGAGGTGCTGACCATCCTGTTGTCTGAAGTTGCATAAGTATAGAGCGCTCAGATTGTCCTTGCTTGAGAGCACTTCTGCTCCAGTCAACAGCTGCAACTCTGTCAGCGAGTTCGTCATTATCGAATAAATCAGGATCGATTACAACTTTCGCTTTACGGACCTTTCCATCACTGGTTACTGGTTTACGTTTTGCAACTTTCTTGCCGCTATTTGCCCCGCCTGAAGCCGGGCCTCCGCGTTGTGGCCCCCTAGGGTCTGGGCCACGCATAGGACCCGTACTTGGAGGTGATTGCTTTGGAGGCCTCGCAGTGGATGCACCAGGTGGCCCACGTGGTCCCGATTGTGGACCTCTTGATGGAGATGAGCCAGGAGGACCCCTGCCAGGTCCACGACCTGTTGGTCCTGCAGTTGGGCCTCTCTGAGGTCCCGAAGTTGGCCCTCTCGAGGCACTGCGTCCTCCAAGGATGCCTGCCATGAAATCGTTCTCGTTAGAATCATCTTCAAACCAATCATCGTCGTCATCATCATCGTCATCGAAATCTAAATCGTTTCCACGCATTCTTGAAACTATGATGAATACTAGGCCAAGGAATAGTAATCCTCCACCACCTGCCGCTACGAAGAATATAGTAGAATCCATGCCCAAAATCGTTTCATCTTCTTCAGTAGGTTCTGCTTCTACTTCGATTTTACATCCACTCGGATAGACATCGACCCCTTCGGGGGTGTTTGGACAGGCATCATCATCATCCATAATCCCATCATTATCGCTATCAGATTGATATAGAGCGCAACCGAAATTATCCAGCGCTTCTAAGCGATAGACTTCGTTTTGCCAGTCTGTATCAAGGCACAGATCAGCTTCAGTTCCGCTCTGGTTATCTCCCCAGCCATCTTTGTCCGCATCTTCCCATTGTGTTGGATTTTCTGGGAACTCGTCATCGCCCAATAAATCGTGATAACCGTCTCCGTCTGTATCTAAACAGCCAAACCTATTCTTCTGGTTAGACTTACCAAATATTGAAGGACAGGAATCTGGTTCATTTCCTAAGTTGTTATCACCATACCCATCTCCATCCATATCTTGCCATTGGGTTTCATCGAATGGGAATGCATCGCCAATGTGAGTCCCGTTATCCGGGAAATAGGTGTAATTTCCTTTGAATCCGTCACCATCTAAATCTTCATCAGTTTTGGATTCATCTATGCAGCCATTAGCTAGAACGATTGCAGGAGGGAATGTGCCCGGACATTCGTCTATATCGTCAGTAACTTGGTCATTATCTGAGTCTAATTGATACAAAGCACAACCTGAGTTATTGAGTGCCTGTTCAATAAATTCAGCAACTTGGTTTGTATTAGGACATTGATCGACTGGGTCATTAATCCCGTCTCCATCAGAATCAACCTCTTTTTGTGCAGTTGAGCAACCATCGGAATCCACCGCAGTATCAAAAGGAGTATTTGCACACTTATCTTCAGCGTTAGAAACTCCATCCAAGTCATCATCAATTTGGTATTCAGAGCAACCTGCTTCGTTTACAGGTCTACCTTCTACAGTGTTATTACAATCATCGAGTTCATTGTCAACTCCATCTTGGTCCCAGTCGTCTTCAATTTGTCCTGGAATAGGGCATCCAACACCCGGTTGTCCATTTGGCTTAGTACCGTTGATTACACCAGCGTCGAAAGGACATGCGTCAGGATCGTTTCCTTGCTGATTATCCCCCCATCCGTCGCCATCACTATCGACAACTTGTGTTGGGTCTGTAGGGAATGCATCTGCAGAGTCTTCCCTACCATCACCGTCAGTATCTTGACAGCCGTAATATGATACTACAGTACCATTGGATTGAATAATTGTCGAAGTTGAGTTACCCCACAAGTTGGGACAATTATCTAAGAAAAGTCCACCTCGATTCTGCCCATCGTCTAATCCTGTCCAATTATCAGGATACCCGTCGCCATCGGTATCATTTGCAGCTGCAGGAATTGTAGGATATTTATCAGGCAATGTTGCGCCATCTGATGAATTGTCTCCAAAGCCATCACCATCGGAATCTGCCCACTGAGTACTGTCGTTAGGCCACCAGTCTGCACCATCTTCCTCAGTCCAGACAAATTGTAAACCATACGGGTTATTTTCATCCCAAGGGTCAGATGAACCATCAGAGTCAGAATCCGGACAGCCTTGTCTATCTCTCCACGAATATCCTTCGACCATCCAACACCAGTCGCCATCTATCGGATCGTCTGGGTTATCACCGTAGCCGTCTCCATCAGAGTCGGTTTGTTGAGCAGGATTGTATGGGAAGTAATCGCCTGTTCTCTGAATTGACTCCAATTCAACATTACAGCAATCTGGTCCATGGTTATCTCCAAATGTGTCTCTGTCGGTATCAAGTGCTTGTTTCCAATTTTCAGGGAATCTGTCACCTAATATTGCGTCGTCGACCCAGCCATCTTGGTCATCATCAGCACAACCCCATTGGCCCCACCATGATGTTCCTCCATTGTTGGCACAATCGTCGTTAACATCCGACCAACCATCACTGTCATAATCATCACAGCCAAATCTATCATACATGGATTCTCCATAGTCAGAACTACAAGCGTCTGCTTGTGGACCATGCGGGTTATCACCAAATCCATCAGAATCCGAGTCTTCCCACTGGTTTCCTAAATTTGGAAGGGCGTCATGTGTGTCAGGAATCAAATCTCTGTCAATGTCGCTAACCAATCTAATAGCATTGAAATCATTTGTAGAAGATTGCGAATATGCAATAACAATGTCACCATCAACAGATTCCAAAGCAGCCATGTGTTCGGTAATAATCGACATGAATTTGGTTGATGTTACCATTGTAGAATCTGAAAACCTCCCAGTTGTCCAAACTAAATTGTTTGAACCAGAACTTGTAGATGTTATGTGCCACCTATCTCCTTCAACCATGAAATCGTAATCGGTTTCTGAGCTAGGCACATCAATCGCATGAGAACTCCAATTTCCGCTTGAGTCACGATGAATGACACCTTGAACTGAATTATTTGAGTCATACAGAGCATATCCACCATTCATTACCAAAGTGTTGTTGACATTTAGAGTGCTACCAAGCATCCATTTTTGGTAAACATTGCTCCAATTACCACCCGTCAAATTCCTTTCATATACTCGCAGATATTCTCCATCAATTACCGAAAGAACCAGTTTACCCGATATCAACTCAAGCTCAAATGTTGATGAGGGATTAGCAGGAATTATATCAGAAACCGTATGATTTGTCCCATTAAATTCAACCAACTGAAGATTTGTTGAGTTATTCGACAAAGCAACCTGTGCGAAAATAAGGTCATTACCAAATGTCCATACGGAGTCAAAGTCATCTCCAAGAGTAGTGTTTAGAATCGAGACTTCGTTCCAGGTCCCATCCAATGTTGCAAGGCGTACCATGTGGTCGTCGTCGTCAACGTATACCATCCTAGTTTTGTCATTGGAATCAACGTGCAAATTTATTGGATAGAGTACATCAATAGATGATCTTACAAGTGATGTTGAATAACCATAATCGCCTTCAGCCGTGTAGAAAATTGATGAATAACTTGGCGATATGTGGCCAATTCTTTGCATTCCATTGAAATCAATAGATGAACCCATTTCTTTCCCAACACCTGTACTCGTATCTATACTGTAATCTAATCCAGTATTGCCCTCAACTGTCATCGCTACCAAGGACGAAGTGCCAGAGATAGTGCGTTTTGCTAAGATTGTAGGTTTACCTGCATCGCTTATTCCCATCGTTGCCGATTCAACATCTGTCAAATATCTGTGATTCCAACTTCCCGCCGAGGATAAACCATCCGGAGTGTTTTCCAGAAGCATTAGACTTGAATTTACTAATTTAATCATAAGCGAAGGACTTCCTCGTTGTGGAGTAAGTAAGTCGATTGTTTCTATTTGTTGTTCAAATCCAAAGTTGATATTCTCCCAATCTCTTTCGGACATGATTGTCAAGACTGGTGCGAAACTATCACCCTGAGTTAAATCTCTAGAAGAATAAAGTAACTCACCCATTCCATCTCCGTCAAGGTCCATGCCGGTTAACAGATTTAGACCTACATTTTCTCCATTTGCTCCTTGGGCAAACACCTGAACATCGCTACGAGGACCGTTCTCGGAACCCAAATACAGATTTACAGTACCGGATTTTGTCGAAGAGGGCATCATCAACATAAAGTCGTCATATCCATCTTCATTAATATCGCCAGCAGGCGAAATTGTGTGACCAAGTAGGGCGTTTGCAAAAGGTCCTTGCAAGGTCCAATTTCGAGTCGCTGATGTTCCATCCCAAGACCACATGTGGACTTTTCCGGATTGGTATGGAGTTGTGGAAGCGAACAATTCTGATATGATTAGATCATCATAGCCATCTCCATGAACATCACCAACAAATGCCATTTCAAAACCATACAATTTACCTGCTTGCAGTACAGAATGTATCTTTACAGGAGTAGAATTTATTCCTGATTCGCTGCCTAAGAAAAATTCGACAGATGAATATCCGAGTGGGCTATCTTTCGATCCCGTGTTAGAGACAACCATGTCAAGATACCCATCTCCATTCAAATCGCCACCACCAGCGACTTGCCTTCCAAACATTGTTCCTGAATCGGTTTGAGTGATATTTGAGTGCTGAATCATCGACGTATTATTTCCTTTCAGTACCATTACCAACCCATTTCTTGACAGCGTTGGCTGGGTCTCGTTTTCTTCGATCATCTTGTCTGCTACAACTGCTAAGTCATCACAACCATCTGATTCTACATCCCCAAGGGAGGCCATTGACCAACCTAAGTTGTCATCGGAACTGCCATTCATTTCCCACCAAACATCAGTGGATATACCCAATGAAGTACCAAGTCTGATTGAAACATGTCCTGAGTTATTATTTGCCATTCCTGGCTCGCTGGATGCCAAGTCATCAAATCCATCACAATTGAAATCACCAATAGCAATACCTGTACCCAAATTGGAGTCGCTGTATGAACCGATTAGCATTCTATCTGCTGAAGCGCCAGGACCGTTAGGCGACCCGTAATGAATGGAAATTGTTCCATTACCCTCAGGGTCTGTATATACCAAATCATCCATTCCATCTGCATTCAAATCTCCACTGAGAACTTGTCCTTCAGGTGAATCATCATCGTATGTGATTACGTTACTTGGAGCGGGATTGATTCTTCCAGTGTCTTTTCCTGCAAGACTTCTAAGCAGTGTGACATTGTTACCAGCAGGCGATGTATTGGAGTATGCAATTTGCTCAATATTATTCGAATCCAAATCCATACCAATTGCTTCGCTAATTGTTGATCCTCGTGCTAAAACTTGTCTTGTTTCAACGCTTTCATTGAACCTTAATAGGCGAACTTCACTATCAAGCGAGCTGTTTGTGGGAACATGAGTATAGACGAGATGGAACATATCATGAGAATCGATTTTAATTTCGATATCATGGCCAATAGGACCTCCATCTAACAATGTTTGATTCCAGAATGCCTTGTTAAAATACAAGTGACGAAGACCATTTGTGATA
>Ga0208277_1002059_pt1 | contig 11558 bp, 9 predicted proteins | sample ETNtaG_5_FD_185782 | JGI IMG/M metagenome (GOLD analysis project Ga0208277, IMG submission 185782) | Marine microbial and viral communities from oxygen minimum zone, Eastern Pacific Ocean - ETNP201406SV205 (SPAdes) (version 2) | ecosystem: Environmental > Aquatic > Marine > Oceanic ...
TTTCCAATTTTTATCATTGATTTTATTAGATTCTATACCATAGTTAAAAAAGATAATATTTCTAGGTTGTAATGGTTTTTCTTTTAAACCACTTTTATAATATGATGAAACATCATATTTTTTATATGCAGCAGTTATGTTCCAATTGTTTTTTGAAAATAAAAATTCAAGTTGATAATTATCAGATTTTGATTTTCCAAATGAAGAATTGTAGAAGTTAAACTCTCCAAAAGTCTCAAAGTCAATAATTACCCTATTATCAAATATTGTTTTATAAAAATCAAAAATTAAATTTCCTTGACCTCCAAAAAGAAAAACTTTATGATCTAAACTAAAGCCGAGGTTTGTTGCTTTTTCAGGGCTTAAACCATATAACTTATCACTAAAATTCTTATTTAAGTTTTTTCGATTACTCAGAAATATAACTTGATTTTCAGCAAATATGTTAGCTATTTTCCTACCTGTACCAAATGAACCTTTTAAAGAAAAATTGTCATTAAGTTGATATCTAAAATGTAATCTTGGGGTAAAGAATGATCCTAAATTATTATGAATATCATATCTCAATCCAAAAATTAGATTAAAATCAGTGAAGTTATCAAAACTATATTCAAAGAATCCTCCAAATGAACTATCAATTCTATCAATATTAGATTTGAAAACATATTCACTATAATCGTCACTTGAAAAATTTAATCCTGCTTTAATTTTATTTTTTGAATTGAAAAGAATAGAGTTATAAATCAAATTAGCAAATAAACTCTTTTGAGAAATATTATAATCATTTAATCCATAATATGCTTCTTGATCATGAAAATTATAAGCAAGTTGAAAACCTAAACTTTGATATGGAATTTCAGGATTAACATATCCAAGCTTAAACGAGGAATCAAATCTGTTTGTAAGTATTTCTCCTCCCCAAAAGCGAGATAAATCCTCTTTATCATTAAAATTTATACTACCTATTTTCTTGTAGTCATCTATATACCTAATATTTAAGAAACCTACTAATCCTTTCGATGTATCTGTATATTGCCACTTACTTAATAAATTTAATTGATCTTGAACTGGTTTATCTAAGAATTGATCTCCATTTTTATCATTTGATTTTTTTCTGTCATTGTAGTGGATAAACAAAGTGTTATGCATTTTTTCACTCACTTTTGATCTTACATGTGCATTTGCTTCAAACCTTCCATCAACACTATTAAATAGATTTAAAAAAAATGGAATATCATTGAAAGGTTTTTTAATCTCAGTATTGATTTGCCCCACTATACTTTCATACCCATTAGTAACACTTCCCATTCCTTTTGTTACTTGGATGCTCTCAATCCATGTTCCAGGTGTAAAACCAAGACCGAATGTTTGGGATGCGCCTCTAACCATTGGAATATTTTCTTCAGTAATTAAAATGTATGGGCTTTTTAGGCCTAACATTTCTATTTGTTTAGTCCCTGTAATAGCATCACTGTGATTAACATCAACTGAAGGGTTGGTTTCAAAGCTTTCAGATAAATTACAACAAGCTGCTTTTAATAGCTCATCTTCACTTATTTTAATAATATTTTGTGGCATTAAATAAGTCCTTTGCATCGAATTTTTTCTTTTTGAAACAGTTACTTCATTAAGATTATTTTCATTAGAAACTGTAAGAAAATGAGTTATAATTTTGTTTTTTTTTACTGAAACAGTATCAGTTTTAAATCCCAAAAAACTAATTTCGATAAACTCTTTATTTAAAGAGTTTTCTAATTTAAATAATCCTTTTTGGTCTGAGATAGTTCCTTTGTCTGTGTTTAACCACTTGATTGTAGCTCCTTGAACAGTAATTTCTTTGTTGTCTTCAATATAAAGGATTTTACCCTCTACAACATCTTGTGAGTAATGATTTAAACTAAAGAGTATTAATAAAATTAAATAAATTAATTTTTTCATAACATTACTTGGCAGTCAAAATTACTTAAATTTGATGACTATAAATAATCAATATCTATGGATATAAGTACTCTTGAAATTGTTGGTTGGATAGCAACTTTTGTTGTTATTGGATCATTTTTAGTAAATGACATGTTAAAGTTGAGATCGATAAATCTTGTGGGAGCAACATTATGGTTAATCTATGGAATAATAGCTAGCTCCTATTCAATAATTTTTTTAAATGTTGTTGTTATGAGTATACAGATTTTTAAGATAAATCAACTCTTAAAAAATAAATAGTTATTTCTTTTTTATTTCAACCCAGAAGGGTAAAATATTTTTTTTGTTTAATCTTAAGAAAGGTATTAAGTCGTAATCTCCAGCCAATACTTTAATATCTTTCATAGAGACAAACCCATCTTTATCAATACTAACCTCATTTGAAAAAACATTGTTTCCTAGCTCTAAGGTCATTTCACCAAAGGAATTATCTAGGTTATTAAATTTAAATTTGAAATCATATATTCCAGGATCAATGCTAACTTTCCAAAAACCAAAAACTTCATTTTGACTCCAAATTCCTCTTTGTCCACTAGCATCATTTCTGTTTAAAAAAGTTGGATTTTCATTTATTGTTCCAATATTTATTCTTGGCTTATCTATTAAATTTTCTGAATTAATTAGTTCATTATAAATTTGATCCAACCTCGATTTCATCTCCAATGCAACAGGTTTTTCCTTAATAATCAAGTTGTCACTTTCATAAGGATCCATCTCTAAATTATAAAGCTCAAAGTCTTCAATTCCAGAGTTATAGCTAGTATTTCCCACTAGCTTATAGTTCCCGAAATTCAAAGAAATATTTTTGTATAGCTCAGGTGATTTTCTGGTCCAATATGAAAAAAAATCTCGTTCTTTTTTATTTATATTATTATCAAACAAATCTATTCCATCAATTTTTCTATCATTTGGAATTGGAAGATTGCAAAGCTTTGCAATAGTAGGTAGAACATCAATATGAGCCGAGAAAAAATCTAAATCAATTCCTTCATTATGGATTTTTGGAAAATTCAGATAAAATGGAACTTTAATTCCACCATTGTAAACCTGACTTTTCAAACCTTTAAGATTTGACACATATCGTGGTTGTTGTGGTCCATTGTCAGTCATAAAAATGACGATTGTATTTTCCTTAAGGTTAAGCTCATCTAACTTATTTATTAGTTTGCCAAAGTTTTCATCAATGTTGGTTACCATTCCATAAATCTTCTTTGCATCAAGAATGTTTTTTTCAGTCATTTCTAAACTTTCTCCATTAATATTTGTTGGATCTATATCCTTATACATTTGATAGTAATTATCAGGAACTTGCAATGGAGTATGTGGTGCATTAAAAGATAAATAACAAAAAAATTGGTTGTCTTTATTGTCTTCAATAAACTTGATTGCCTCATCAGTAAATATATCTGAACAATAGCCATTGTATTTTTCTTGTTTATTATTTAACCAAAGTATTGGATCATAATAGCTTGTAGATCCTTTATAATAGTTGGTAAAATCTCCAACCTGACCAATACCCCCTGACAAATGAATCAAAGACTCTTGAAAACCTTGATCTGATGGTCTTGATGGATAATTATCTCCTAAATGCCATTTTCCAAAAATTCCAGTTTTATAGTTGTTTTCATTAAATATTTCTGCTAATGTTATTTCATTGGAGGACATAATTGCCCCACCATTATATGTATCAGTAACACCTGTTCTGAGCGAATATCTACCTGTTAACAAACTTGATCTAGTTGGGGCACAAACTGGTGAAACATTGAAATTATTAAAACGCATACTTTCTCCTGCAAATTTGTCTAAGTTTGGGGTAATCAAATGAGGGTTGCCATTATATCCAATATCCCCATAACCTTGATCATCTGTAATTACTATAATAACATTTGGAGGTTTAGTCTCTAAATTATTATTACATGAGAAAAATAATATAGGTAGAAAGAAGTAAAGTAATATTTTGTATTTCATGTAAAAAATTAGCTTTTCTAATTTATTACTCCATCAATATCATAATTAGAAACAAATCCCCAAATCAATCCGCTAGTATTTGTGCCATTATAATTTAATTTATCATCCCAATAATGGCTGCCTCCTATTATTTTAATATGTTCAACATATCTATCACCCGCATCGTTATAATAAATATATTGTTCAATTGAACCATCTTGATTAGTCAACACATCCTCATTTGGTGTATTATTAAAATTTTTCCACCAATCAACCACTTCTGGAATTGATGGATAATATGTATTTCCAGCATATGGAACATCAAAATCATCCGTTCCATGAATATTGATCATCGCAGTTGGGAATTGAGCATCGCAACTTTGGTAACTGTCGTCTAACATAGTACCAGCAACTGAACCAATAGCAGCAAATTTCTTTGAATTACAACCTAGATAATATGACATAAATCCTCCATTCGAATAGCCTGCAGCATATATTCTTTTGTTGTCTATAATGGGATAATCAATTAAAAGCTGATCAATTAAATTTTCAATGAATCCAATATCGTCTACATTACTTTTATTATCAGCAGAAGGGTTAGAACAATTCCAATGTGAACCACTGTCACCAGGTAAATTAAGACCTTGTGGATAGACGACTATGAAATTTTTACTCTCAGCTAAATCTCTCATGTCTGCTGTGTTTATAAATTCAGATGTAATTCCTCCAAAACCATGGAATAAAAACATTAAAGGATAATCAATTTCAGGATCATAAGAATTAGGAATATAAATTAGATAGTTCCTATTTACATTATCATGTGAAAAGGTTTTTGTTTGAAGTCCAGTTATAATTCCATCTTCATCAACGGGAGCTTCATTATCTCCCTTACATGAAAATATGATGATTGGAATAACAAGTAACAATAAAAAATATCTATATCTCATTATAAAAAATTAAATTATTTCGATTGTGGAATATCACGATTAATCTCCAACATATCTACTGAATTATTTTCATCACTCAAAAAGTATTTTGAGAAATGGTTTGCTCTGAGCCAAAAATTGTATTCTGACATATTTCCAAACCCATGTCTTTGACTCGGTAAGATCATAAAATCAAATTTCTTATTGGCTTTGATTAAAGCATTTGCCATTCTTAAAGTAGCTCCAGGATGTACGTTGTTATCCATATCGCCTGTTACTAAATATAAATGACCTTTCAAATTTTTTGCTAGGGATTGGTTTTTATCAATGTCGTATTTATACTTAATATTACCATCATCATCTGTTTCTTCCATTATACCGTGGTGTGTTTCACTCCACCAACTATTATAGATTGAATTATCATGATTACCAGCTTGTGAGTAAGCAACTTTGAAGAAGTCAGGGTAAACTAAAATGGCAGCAGTTGACATAAAACCTCCACCACTGTGCCCATAAATTCCAACTCGATTAATATCAATAAAATCATGTCTGTTTGCTAATTGTTGAGCAACATATTTTTTATCAGCCAGTCCATAATCTCTTAAATTTCCATATCCATAATTATGATACCATTTTGATCTGTCTGGATGACCTCCTCTATTTCCAAGTGTAATTACAATAAAACCTAGCTGAGCCATTCTATCCAACCTATCCATTCTAACTGAAAATGACTTATTAACTGATTCTGTTTGAGGACCTGGATATACATATTCTAATAGTGGATATTTTTTATTTTCATCAAAATCAAAAGGCTTATATATTACACCATATAAATCCGTAATACCATCATCAGCTTTAGCTTTAAATGTTTCTGGAAATTGATAACCAGATTCAAACAATGCGCTTAAATCTGCTTTTTCTAATTTCATAATTACAGTCCCATCTGAATTAATTAAGTGTGACTCAGGTGTAGTATCAACTCTAGAAAAATTATTCACAAAATATCTATGATTATCAGATGGATAAGTCATCGTATTAAAATTTCCTTTATTTAATAACTTGGGGACTCCACCATTAAGTGAAACCTTGTAGGTATGCTCATAATATGGATCAATCTGATTATTTAGACCATGCGCTGAAAAGAAAAGACTGTTTGATTTTTCATCATAATGTTTTATATAATCACTATGATATGAGCCTTTTGTAATTCTATTTAATAATTTCCCTTGACTATTATAGCGGTAAAAATGCGCCCATCCATCTCTTTCTGACCAATGAATCATTTCAGTTTCATTTTTTATTAAGTATAATGGCCTAGTTTCGATATAAGTGTTCATCCTCTCCTCAATTAAAACTTCCATCTCACCGCTTTCAATATCTGCTCTACATATATCGACTTTTTTTCTGTCTCTACTTGTAATACTAAAATAAATATTTCCTTTATCGGAAAGCAATAATGTTGGTTTAAACTCATCATCAATACTAGAGGGTTTTCTAGGTTTACTATAAATGTTAATACCACTTATATATGAAACTGTTTTTTGCTTTGCAGAATCTATTTGAACTTTTTTAACATCTTTTGATTTTGTGTCAAAAATCAAAATTTCGTGGCTATACTCTGCCTCTTCTCCAGCCATATGGTATTTATACGTTTCAAGTGTTGGTCTTTTTTTACCAACTGAATTTATAACCCATAAATCTTTTATTTTTCTTGTGTCAGTTTTTTGAAATACAAATTTTTTAGAGTCAGATGACCAGTAGCCTCTAATTGGAAATTTATCATTTTTCTTTTTTGCAATATCCTCATTATCCATTCCTCTATTGTATCCACCATAACCAAAATTCTCAACACCATCTTTTGTCCATTGGTTTTCAACTATTGTAGAATCTTTTTCGTCCTTTACTGCCTTTAGAAAGTTCTCTTTATCCATCCAATACAAATTGAATTTTTTAGAATAGAGAACAATAGTGCTGTCAGGTGCTATGTTTGCCCACTTTTTCCAGTTTTCTTCTTTCTTTTTTTCATTATTAATAATTGTTAAACCATTTCCACCTAATTTATATTCAAGGAAGAAAACCTTTTTCTCCTTCTTTTTCTTTTTTAAAGTATCGGAAGATTCTATCATTTCAGATGAAGTAACTCGAAATCTAATTGCTGTTTCATTTTTTACAAACTTGAAAGTAAACTTAGGTAAGTGTTTACCATCATATGGGTCTTTTGTAATTTCTGTTAACCAAGCAGCCATTTTATCATTATCGAACAATTCAGACTTTGTTCTTCTGTCAGCATCCACCAAATAATATTTTGATCCATCGGTTGTTTTATACTGATACCAAAATTTATTTCCGTTTTTAAGCCAGTGAGGTCTTACGGCTGTAGAGTGGACCAGTTTGGCAACATTTTTTGGAGAAAACTTATATGCTAAATCATAATTTGCTTTTTCATTTTCTTGTGATTGGCTGAAACTCAGAAAGCCAAATAATATAAATAAATAACATAATTTTTTCATAAACACCTACTATTAAGTTAATTAAACTTTAAAAGATAAATTTAAAAATACAATTTTTAGAATCTTTTAAAAAATTCCCAAATATCAATGTAAAGGTTTGGATTTTGCTTGTATAAATTGTGTTGACCATTCTCAACTCTTAAATACCTAATTTCTTTATTGCCATTACAATCTTTGAAAATATATAATGTATTTTCATTTATCGATTTGATTTCAGGTGGAGAATCACATTGAAATTTTGAAGCCCATAACTCTGCACTTTTAAGTGCATCTAAAAATATATGTCCAAACCTTGGACCCCCATTAATTGGAATTGTTGTATCAGCTGCTCCATTAAATTGATAAACTGACACAGGTTTTGTATTTTCTAAAATTGGCATACTTTCCATAAGCTGACTTACGACTGGAGCAATTGCTTTAAAATGTGAAGTATGAATTCCTAGTTTGTTTACCATTCCAGAACCATTTGAGGTACCAATTGCATAAAGCTTATTCATATTTAAGTTTTTATAATCTTTTAGCTCTTCAATAATTGAATTTACAAATGCCACATCATCAGCCTTAGATGGTTCGGTTCCTAAATTCCATGATTCTAAATAACCTTGAGGATATATTCCAATGAATTCCCCATTATCAGTAAAGCTTTTCAGTTTATTTACCCAACTTGTGTTTGTACCCCCTCTTCCATGAAAAGCAAATACTACTGGATAATTTATTGATAAATCTATATTTTCTGGTGTTTGAATTATAATAGGGCGCTGAACATCAACACCATCAACAGTTTGGTTAATATAAATAGTTGTAGTTATTAATTCTTTAGTAGGTTCTATTTCATTAATATCAGAACTGTTTTCAGTCTTATCACATGAGACACTTAATAAACATATATAAATAAAAATCAAAGGATTCATTTTCATTAACATGAAAGTTATGGACTGATAAATAAAAAATCTACTTTATTATGAACAATCACATGGATCACAATTACAAGGATCACATATGCATTGACTGCAATTGTTTTTATTACAAGGCTCACAACTACAGCTACAATTTGATTTAAACATAAGAACTAGTTTTATTAAAGTTAGGGATAATATTTAAATTTATTTTAAATAGCCAGATACGTAGGGGTAATAAATTATAATTAGGATAATTAATGAACTTATAACTGCAAACGAAACAGCTCCAGCAGAAATATCTTTTATTAACTTTATTCTATCATCATATTTTGGGTTGATAAAGTCACAGATTTTTTCTGCAACAGTATTCAAAGCTTCAGCAGTTAAAATAAATCCAATTAAAATTATATGAATTATCCATTCATTTTTTGTTATTTCAAAATAATAGCCAAGGAAAATAAATAAAAGAAAAAACAGTGATTGTACTTTAATAGAATCTTCATTTTTTAAAAGAAAAAACATTCCACTAATAGCAATTATAATACCTTTGATTCTTTTAATTACAAATTGCATAATTTCAAACTTAACTTAAAATTATAATAATTATGGATACACTCAGTCATGCATTGTACGGAAAAGGATTATTCGGTTATAAAAAGTATAGATGGTTTTCGTTTTTATTTGGTGCTATTCCCGATTTATTTTCATTTGGAATTTATTTTATTTATATGTTTTTATTTAGTGATTTTGAATTTGGAAGACCTGATAGAGACGAACTACCATTTTGGGTTTATGACTTATACGATATCTCTCACAGCATGATCACTGCTTTAGTTTTTATTGCAATTGCTTATAAGATTAATAAAGATTTTGCTTGGCCGATGTTAGCATGGCCTGTGCATATTATTGTGGATTTTTTTACACACAGTATTGAGTTTTTCCCAACCCCAATTTTTTGGCCAGTTTCAGATTTTAGATTTGATGGTATTCCATGGTCAAATCCATATGTACTTGGGATTAATTTTATATTGATTTTTATAATTTTCTTTTACAGATGGAAAATAAAAAAGCCCTAATTGAATAGGGCTTTGGTTTGTTTAAGCTTGTAATTAATTTTACATCAATCCAAGTTGTGTATAGAAGCTTAGGAAATCCATAAAATCTTGCTCAGCTACTATTTTCCCATCCTTCATTTTAATTAAAGTAGTTCCTGAAACATCTACCGCTTTGCCAGTTGCAGGTACACCAAAAAAATCTCCATCATGAGTGCCTTTGAATCTCCAATGTTTTACCATTTTATCTCCTTGACCAAAAAGATCAACAAAAATTAATTCGCCATCAGAAAATCCAGTAATATAATTTCCGTAGTAAGCTTTGAAATTTTCAAGACCAACAACGTCTCCAGCTGATGTTGCCACTGCAACTACATCTTTATCAAAATATTCTTCGTTAATTATATCTAGATTTCTGTTTTTAAACACTTCATTCCAAACCATTGTGTACATTTCAAGATTACTCTCCAAAGAGGCTTGAGCAGCTTCTAGCTCTAAATGTTTTTCTGATGGATTGTTACATCCAACGAATAAAAGTGTTAAAAAAGCTATTATAAAATTTAAATTTTTCTTCATAATATTTATTAATTTATCATTGTATTTAAATATAATTATAATAATTTACTAGTAATACTATTTATTAAAATAAATGAAACGTCGCTCATTTATACAACAAACGACATTACTTGGGGGAATTGGTCTCTCACCTTTCTCTTTTGGTTTTTCATCTAATAAAAATGATCTGTTACAATCAAATGTTTATGTTACTATGGATCAAGAAAAAGTATCATTTTATGCTGAAAAAATTAAAGAAAATATTAAGGTTGTTCATATAGCTGATACTCATTTATTTATGGATGATGACAGAGGAATTCCATATACAGAATTTAGTAATAGGATGGCAAAAGCCTATAACCAAACAACACATTTTAAAACCAGAGAAAAAACAACTCCAATGGAGTGTTTTGAAAAAACACTCGCTTATGCAAAAGAAGTTAATGCTGATGCTATTACTTTGGTTGGTGACATTTTCAGTTTCCCATCAGAGTTAGCAATTGAATGGGTTAATTCAAAGTTAGAAGCCGTAGGTATTCCATACATTTATGTTGCTGGAAATCATGACTGGCATTATGAGGGAATGAGTGGTAAATTAGACACTCTTCGTGACACTTGGATTGATAATCGTCTTCTTTCTCTATATCAAGGAAATAATCCTTTAATGGCAGCTTATGATATAAAAGGTATTAGATTTTTGGCAATTGATAATTCAACATATGAAATAAATGATGAACAGTTAGCTTTTTTCTCTGAGCATGCTGCATCAGGTATGCCATTGGTTTTATTGGTTCATATTCCAATGTATGCACCAGGAAAAGGTATTTCATTTGGATGCGGAAATCCAAATTGGAATTCATCTACTGATCGTAATTATAAATTAGAAAAGCGGCCAAGATGGCCTGTAGCTGGTCATTCAAAAACAACATTTAATTTTTATGATGAAGTTTTTAATTCTCCTAATCTTCTGGGGATATTCACAGGTCATATTCATAAAAATTCAATCGAAATTATCAATGGAAAACCACAAATTGTTTCTGATGATAATGCAAGTGGTGGATATTTAGATATTGATTTTTTAAATCTAAAAGAAAGGATTTTATAATTTTAAATAAACATGAAACAATTCAATATTCTATGAATAAAAAAATAAGGTTATCAATTATATTTTCTATACTATTCATATCCTCATATGCTCAGGATTTAATCAAATCTGGACCTATGGTTGGATACTCGACAATGCAAGAAGTTTTACTTTGGGTTCAAACTGATGAAAAAGCCAAAGTCCATTTCGAATATTATGAAATTGATAATCCTAAAATTAGATTCAAAACAGATAATAAAGAGACAGATAAGAAAAGTGGTTATGTTGCAAAGTTGATTGCTGATGAAGTTATACCAGGGAAAAAGTATAAATATGAAATATTTATAAATGATTTGAAAGTTGAACGCGATTATGTGATGGAGTTTCAAAGTCAAAAACTTTGGAAATGGAGAACTGACCCGCCAGATGTCAGCTTTGTGATTGGAAGTTGTAGCTATGTCAATGAACCGCAATTTGATAGACCAGGAAAACCCTACGGAAATAATTTTGAAATATTTAATTCAATTCACAGTAAAAATCCAGATTTTATGCTTTGGTTAGGCGATAACACTTACTTAAGAGAACCCGATTGGAACTCTAGAACA
>Ga0208277_1002062_pt1 | contig 11537 bp, 11 predicted proteins | sample ETNtaG_5_FD_185782 | JGI IMG/M metagenome (GOLD analysis project Ga0208277, IMG submission 185782) | Marine microbial and viral communities from oxygen minimum zone, Eastern Pacific Ocean - ETNP201406SV205 (SPAdes) (version 2) | ecosystem: Environmental > Aquatic > Marine > Oceanic ...
CCCCCATCAACTATAAAAGGTTGACCCGTTGCATACGAGCCAGCATCTGAAAGCAAATAAATAATGAGCGACGCTATTTCATCAGGTTGACCAAGCCGTCCCATCGGTTGTCTTGAAACGAACCATTCCTCCGCAGCTTTTTTTGAGCCAAGCTTCTCAGCCATACTATCCATTCTTTCGTGCAAAGACGGTGTCTCAATAGTGCCTGGGCATATTGCGTTACAGCGTATTCCATCACTCATGAAATCCACAGCCACAGATTTTGTGAGGCCAATAACAGCAGCCTTAGAAGTGCTGTAGGCAGCTCGGAATGGGAAGCCTTTTACTGAAGAGGCTAATGATGCCATATTAACAATGGAGCCACCACCATTTCTCTGCAAACCTGGGATGGCCGCTTTGATGACAAAGTACATACTATCCAAATTAATAAGAAAAGAGTTTCTCCAATCAGTTTCATTTACATCCAGAATAGTTCCATGGTGGACCCAGCCAGCCATATTAACAATTCCATCAAAATCTGGTGCTTTTAAAAAGTAATCTTGAATTAAATCATCTTTCGTGATGTCCAAAGTTTCGGTTTCCGCTCCAAGTGCACTCAATTTGTCTAGTCCAGCGGGCTCAAGATCCGTTGCATATACTTTGGCGCCAGCTTTTAATGCAAGTTTTGCAACAGAGTAACCCATGCCGGCTCCAGCGGCACTTATGAAAATCTTTTTACCTGTTAGGTCCATATCAAGCCTCCTTGGCATGTTTTATCTCATCAATAATTTTTATAAGCAAATTTAGAAACGCAAAAATTTGTTTCCAGCAAAATAAAAATAGGTGACGCGTCTGTGCCACCTATTTTTGTTTTTTGAGGAAATTATGAAAAAACCTTACATATTAAAACGTCGAGTTATACAATTTGTTTAATTTATTCTTTTTTATGTTTTTCGTATGAGGCTTCTAATTCCTCTCGTAAAAATTCACCAAAATTTATGGGCGAAAATTTTGGTTTTCCTGTTCCATTTAAGGGTTGAATAATAGCATTCGTGTGCGGGTCGAAAAAAAATGGGCAGGAAAAGCGTTCTCTACCACTTTTGTTAATAACACGGTGAGGCGTTGAGCGTAAAAGTCCGTTAGTAAGCCTAGAGAGCATATCCCCCACATTTACAACGAAACTTTCTTCTACTTTTGGTACGTCAATCCATTTGCCTTCTTTGGTCTGCACCTGCAAGCCTCCAATTTCATCCTGTACCAGAATTGTTAGACAACCAAAATCTGTGTGCGGTGCAGAACCATACAAGTCACTTGGGCTAGTTTTAGGAATTGGTGGATAGTGTAGGAGCCTTAACCAAATAGTTGGTATATCGAATGATTTCATTACACTTAGATCGTTAACGCCTGAGGAAAGGAGTGCCAGCCGCATTAAATTTCTGCCAAGCTTTGTCATTTGGGATGTATATTTTTCTAAAACTTCTTTGAAATTCTTTATTTCTGGCCATTGATTTGGGCCTGAGAGATAGACATCGGGTAGCTCAAATTCATCTTCACGCATCATCATAAAACTCTCTGACTGATTTGGTTTTTTGACATCTGCAAGTTTTGAGTTCACGTCAGTAGAGGTATTAATTGCGATATAACCACGATGCTTGTGATCAAGCGCTACTTTCATTTTTTCTGATAGCGACAGCGAGTGAAAATTTTTTGAAACTTGAAAAAGTTGCTTTATCAGGGATTTGTCAATTCCGTGATTAATAACATATCCGAAACCAAATTCATTATAAGCACTAAAAAAATCCTGTAATAGTGGTTTGGAAAATTCTTTATCCTCAATTCCAGAAATATCTATTTTAGGTATCTGCATTAGCTGCTTTCTCATTTGCTAGTTTGTCCAAGAAACTTTATTGCTAATTTTATTTCAAAAATTATCCTAGACGAAAACTTGACTAGTATTAAGTAATCTACAAAGTTGTTTTTAATTAAAACCACTACTCTGTGAAATAATAAAAAAGCGAAACCCCTTTTATGAGATCTCAGTTACTTTCGCGGGCTTATGCTAGTTCGCCCCTATTATTATTTTTGGCGACATTAGGCTGGGGTAGCAATACAATTGCTAGCCGTCTCGCAGTTGGAGAGGTTTCCCCAATGCTGCTTATATTTTTTCGTTGGGGAATAGTTGTTGTAATTTTGGTGAGCCTTTACTGGCGGGAAATGATTGCAGAATGGCCAGTCATCAAACCAAGATTAAAGTGGTTACTAATTATGGGTGGCTGTGGGCTAAGTTTATTTAATGCTTTTTTTTACATTGCTGCACATAGTACGACAGCCGTTAATTTGGGAATTATTCAGAGTACCATGCCGGGCATGATATTGCTGGGTTCTTTCATGCTTTTTGGTGATCGTATTAATAAATTGCAATTTTTTGGTCTTTTATTAACCCTATTGGGTGTTGTTGTCATTGTTACTCAAGGTTCGGTCGAAAAGTTAATGCGATTAACTTTTAATAATGGCGATTTATTAATGATCTTTGCTTGTTCATTTTACGCTATGTACACGGTAGGATTGAAAAGTAGGCCAAAAATTTCTGGCATGGTTATGCTAGCTTATTTTTCGGTTGCCGCGTTTCTGATGACTATCCCACTCATGATTGCAGAAAGTTTAACTTATGGCACGGTTATACCCGGTGCTAGAGGATGTATGATCGTCCTTTATATTGCTCTTGTGCCTTCTTTTTTATCTCAAATTTTTTTCATGCGAGGTGTTGATCTAATCGGTCCAGGATCGGCGGGTTTATATGCCAATTTAGTTCCAATATTTTCTGCAGTTATGGCTGTTTTCTTACTTAGCGAAAAATTTGCTTTTTTTCATTTGGCGGCAATGATGCTGGTTTTTGGTGGAATAGGGTTATTTGAATATCAAAGCAGACGCAAAGTTGATCTTTAAGATTACAGTTGTCGATTAATCATATATTTGAGCGCCTTTATGAATATTGAAGAGATAGCAAGCGAAGTAAGCAGTTCCATTAGTTTAGCCAAGCAAATTGAACCATTTTCAAAAAGAGGTTTAGTTCTTTCCCTTCAGGAAGCCTATGATGTAGCTGGAATTGTAAGACAAAAGTTAGGCCAAACTAAAATAATAGGTAGAAAAATTGGTTTCACAAATCGTAATATTTGGAGCATTTATAATGTGGATCAACCAATTTGGGGTCCAATCACAACAAATAGTATAAGTTTCTTTGAATCAAACTTTCTAACAATTGACCTGAGCCAATTTTGTGAACCCCGCATCGAACCAGAAATAGTGGTTTGTTTAAAACAAACGCCAAAAGATGGTTCTGAAAAAACGGAAATATATCTAGATTGGATTGCTCCAGGTTTTGAAATTGTTGACTCTATATATCCAAATTGGAAGTTTTCATTAACAGATGCAATTGTATCGGGTGGGCTTCACGGATGTTTGGCCGTTGGAAAGAAGTTTAAGGTGAATGATCGAACTGAGCGAGATTTAATTAATGTAGGAGTAAGTTTGTATAGAGGTGGTAAACTTGAAGAAGCGGGCACTGGGGCAAATGTTTTGGATGGACCAGTTTCTGCAATCCGATATTTACATAGTGGTTTGTCTAAGATCAAAAACCAAGACTTTCTTTCAGCTGGTGATATTATAACTACCGGAACTATGACAGACGCAAAACCAATCTATCCCAATGAAAAATGGATTGCTAAATTTGACGGCGTAGTTGAAGCAGAGTTAAATTTAGAATTTTTTAACAAACTTACTTAAGGTAATTTTTTTATCCTCTTGTGCAATTAATACTTAAATATCATAATGACACTACGCGGTTCCTATTTCTCTCAGCGTACCCGCATACAAAGCCTCCACATTACCCCGTGGAGGCTTTTTATCAAAATACTCAGGCAAATAATTTGATCCAGAAGGTTCACCCCCCCGTATAGTACACGTGTCATGACAAAATACATGCGCGGGCAACCATGGTTAGTTGTCCTCATACCCCCCTGAAGCAACGCCTAATAGGCGTTGTTTTAGTTTTTAGAACTGGTGTTCAATATTGGAAATATTATCGCATTAGCGACGTGGTGTCGTTAAATATGCAGAATTCGCTACTAAGTTGTGACAAGGGATTTTAAAAATTCAAAAAAATGATTTGAAAAATGCTCTTTGATAAAAGCAAGGTTTTTAAAGTTCCTTTAGGCTCTGGCAATCGGCTTATTGCTGGAAATAGCTTAGCTTTAATTTCAATATTTTTATTTGCAGCAGGGTTCCCAGCTGCAGAAGTTCTTTTAGATATATGGCACCCAATTACTCTGATGTTTTTTAGAGTCATATTGGCAGTCTCAACACTAGTTCTGATCTGGGCTCTTATTGAAGGTGTATCCTCAGTTTTGAAGGCGCCGTGGTTGAAAGGAATAAAAATAGGTCTGCTTGGTTTTGGGCTGGGAACAAACTTATTACTCTTTGCGCAGTGGTTTACGGATCCCATTACGGTTGCTTTACTGGCAACCTTAATTCCTATTTCTGCAACTATTTTGGAAGTTTGGGATGGTCGAAGAAAACTCAATAGTAAGTTTATTCTTGGTTTGATTGCTTCGATAATCGGTGGATTAATTGCCGTTAGTGAAAATATTTCAATCGATTTGGGGTGGGGAGTTTTGATGGCTTTAGGCTCAGGATTTTCCTTCATGTGGGCATCTGATAAAAGTGTAACCAGACTTTCTGAGCTATCTCCAATAGCCCGCTCATCAATTACTTTTACTGGGGCTGCCGTTTTCACCGCGATAAGTTTTGCAATATTTTTTACTTTAGGTTTAGTTGAAATTCCGAATTGGCTTACGAGTGATCAGTTACTTAGTTTGATAATTTATTCTGTAATTGCCATGGCTATTTCTCAGGTTTTTTTCATAGCGGCTATTGATAAAGTAGGAGTAGCAATTTCATCGCTTCATTTAAATTTTTCTCCCTTTTACGTGATGATAATTCTATTTGCACTTGGGGAAACATGGGATTTAAGAGCAGTTATTGGTGCATCTATTGTTGCTTTTGGCGTTTGGCTAGCGCAAGTAAAATAAACTTCTCATTAACATTATGGGTGTATATCCCAAAACAAAAACCATTAACTTGGGCTTAGATCCGGTTGGTAAGTATAAAGGGAACAAATCTTTACTCTTTTTCCAAATTTAAAATTTGGTATTATGTGCCAGTACTATATTTCTTCTAGCGAGTTAGTGTGTGTCAGCTTGGTAAAAGTTCGGGATCATAGTTATAAATTTATATCAGCCAAACCTTTTGCTCCAAATTTAGGAGCTGAGATATATGGAGTAGATCTCAGCAAACCTATTTCAGAGGAACAGTTTGGTGATATTTCCCAGGCATTTCTGGATCATCAAGTGCTATTTTTTAAAAATCAAAAAGAAATTCCTCCAGATGTGCATATTTCATTTGGTCAAAGATTTGGAGAGTTACACGCTCATCCTGCCGCGCCAACAATGAAGGGTTATCCTGAAATCTTTGAAATTCATGCCGATAAGAACTCTAAGATCGCAAATGGTGAATTTTGGCACTCGGATGTATCATGTGATGAAGAGCCCCCTCTCGGAACTATGTTGCAAATTCATATAGCGCCACTTTGTGGTGGTGATACAATGTTTAGTGATATGTATGCAGCCTATGACGCCCTTTCAGATCCAATTAAAAAGCTTATAAATGGATTAAGTGCTACACATGAATCTGAGCATCTATACAGGGGCCGTTATGCCGATAGAGGCATGGATGACAAAGGGTCTATTTTCCCAACGGCTGTTCACCCTATTGTTAGGACACACCCTGAAACGAGAAGAAAAGCGTTATTTGTAAATCGTACTTTCACAACAAAAATTAATGGATTGTCAGTTGACGAAAGTAATAGCATTTTGACACTGCTTTTTGATCAAGCTGAGCACATAAACCACCAAATTCGTTTTAGTTGGTCGATTAATGATATGGCTTTTTGGGATAACCGCTGTTGTATGCACCGTGCCATCTGGGATTACTGGCCAGAAGAGAGAAAAGGTCGGCGGGTTACAATTAAAGGTGATCGCCCAAAATAAAATTAACTTGATATGAGGATATTAAAGCTTAGCTTTTGTTCATGTTTTGGATCTTATTCTTAATTTTTTTACTAGCCTGCTTTTCTGCGGGAGCCACTGGAGGACTTTTCCCACCAGGTTCTTGGTATACAAGCTTAAAAAAACCTAGTTGGACACCTCCCAATTGGTTGTTTCCAGTGGCATGGACCTCGCTTTACATCTGTATGTCTTTTGCAGGAGCCAGAGCTGCTTTGTCGGCAGATAATAGTCTTGCCATGGCTCTTTGGTCTCTTCAGATTGCTCTCAATACACTTTGGACACCCGTATTTTTTGGATTAAAGAATTTGAAGTTGGGGCTGATCGTTTTAATTGCACTTTGGCTGTCAGTTGCATGCACTATGATCGCATTATGGCAAGTGGATTGGCTGTCTGGATTGCTATTTTTCCCATACCTTGTCTGGGTTTCTGTTGCCGGTGCGTTAAATGCATCTGTTTGGCGATTGAATTTGGAAGAAAACAAACAATAATCAGAAGCTTATAATAATTATGTAGTTATTAATGCGCGTTTTTGGCTAGACGCGCATTACACTTCCTTCTGGATCGTAGGGAGACGCTTGAATAACTTGCGCATCTTTTTCAACACCAACAACGTGAACCTTTAGTTTCTGATTTTCGTTAGCTAGGTCGTTATTCACTAAGGCCATAGCCAGTGATTTTTTTAAAGTATGGCCATAACCACCTGATGTTACAAATCCCACCAGACTATCGTTGTCCCAAACAGGTTCATATCCGCTGGCGTCAGCATCATCAGCATCAATTTCTAGCATAACGAGCTTTTGGGCTGGTCCATTGCCGTCCCGTTCTTTAATTGCTGCAGCCTGACCAATAAATTTTTCTTTCTCCCAATCAATCCATCGGTCCATCCCAGTCATTCCAGGGGTATATCCTTGCGTGAATTCTGCAGACCAAATTCCAAAACCTTTTTCTAACCTTAAAGATAATAAGGCGTTGAAACCAAATTCTCTAATGCCACACTCAGCGCCCGCTTTAAGTAGTAACCTACGCAGAGCTATGTGATCACCCATTCGGCAGTGAATTTCGTAACCTAATTCACCAGTAACAGAAAGGCGGCCAACTTTTGCACTGATCAAACCTATGTCCATAGCGGCGCAGCCCATAAACTTTAATTCATCAATAGAGAATTCGGTAAGCTTGGATATTACGTCCTTAGAACGCGGGCCTGAAAGAGAAAATCCAGCCCAGTCTTCTCCAAGGTCTTTAACGGAAACACCTTCTGTAAGGTGGTCACTGAACCATCGCATGTGCCATGCGCGCAAATAATACGATCCCATTATCCACCAGGTTCCATCACCCCAATTGAATACAGTCAAATCGCCTTTTAATTTGCCTTCCTCACTGAGCATGGGGGCTAAACCAGCCCGTCCTGGTTTAGGAAGTTTTGATGCCATTATGTTATTAAGCCAGGCCTCAGCATTGGGCCCTGAAACTTCAAAGCGAGAAAAGCCAGTTATATCAAGTAAGCCGACGCCAGTACGGACTGCTTTGCATTCATCTCCAACTATGGGAAATGCATTAGAGCGTTTAAGCGAAGGATTTTCCTGAAATTCTTTTGATGCAAAGTAAAGAGGCACTTCGAGATCCCAACTATTCCCCCACTGGCAACCCGCTTGGGTCATAGCATCGTGCGCTGGTGCCATTTTCAATGGACGCCCTGCAGGTAGTTGTTCATTTGGATAGGTCATAACAAAGCGTCGGGAGTAAAACTGACCTGTAGTTTGTTTGATAAATTCTTTATTTTCAGCAAATTTACCGTACCTGGCAACATCCATACCATAAACATCTGCTTCGGGCTCACCGTGGATCATCCACTCAGCGAGAGACTTTCCTACACCTCCACCTTGGAGAAAACCTGCCATCACTGCACATGCACACCAATAGCCTCGTTTTCCAGGGACTGGGCCCACAAGAGGATTACCATCAGGTGAAAAGGTAAAAGCGCCATTTACCCAAGTCTTAATTCCAACATCTTGCAAAGCTGGATAGCGCTCGAAGCCAAGAATTAGCTCATTTTCGATCCGATCTGTCTGTTCCTGAAATAGCTCCATTCCATAATCCCAGGGGGCACCATCCATAGCCCAATGTTCATGATTAATTTCATAAATGCCAAGCAGAACACCTTTTTGGTCCTGTCTTAAATACGTGAAGCCTTCCAGATCAACAGTCATTGGAACTTCAAAATCTAAGTTTTCTAATTCTTCAATTGTATCTGATATCAAATAATGATGTTTTAAAGGGGATACTGGCAACTCAATACCCGCCATACGTCCAATTTGCTTAGCCCACAATCCTCCGGCATTTACAACATGTTCACAGGTTACTGTCCCTTTGTCTGTTTGAACCCGCCAACCATCTTTTGTTTGCTCAAGTGACTCTACTTTTGTGTGTTCAAAATATTCAGCGCCGCGCTTTCGCGCTGCTTTTGCATAAGCGTGAACAGTACCGGTCGTGTCCAAATAGCCTTCTCGATCAGCCCACATACCTCCAAGCAAACCTTCAGTTGACATAATTGGGTTTAATTCGCGGGCTTCCTCTGGAGTAACAAGCCTACAGTCAGAGATCCCAATGGATTGATATACTCTGTATGCCGATTGTAACCATTCCCATCGATCTGGTGTACCAGCCATGGTGAGGCCACCGGTCATGTGCAGACCAATATCTTGTCCACTTTCAGCCTCTATCTCTTGCAATAAGTCGATAGTGTAAGCTTGAAGAGCAGAAATATTTGGATCAGCATTCAGAGCGTGTATGCCACCAGCTGCGTGCCAGCTCGAACCGGCTGTAAGCACTGATCTCTCCAGCATACAAACATCTGACCAGCCAAATTTTGCTAGATGGTAAATAACGGAGGCTCCTACTACTCCTCCACCAATAACAACAACCCTATAATGAGATTTCATTATATTCCTCCCTAAACAGCCGCGCATTTACAGATCTTCTCTGTTTTGCGTTGAAGAACTTGGAAAGCTTACAGCTTATTGATTATTTATTGGTTACCAAATTTCCAAAAGTTGAGTAATTGCGATAGCGCCAAAAATAAGTGTGATTACGACTTTAAACATGCCCCATGGCGCCGCCTTAAATTTTTTGCCAAAATTTGTTGCAGCTTCATCATCGTCAAGGTCATCAATATTAGCCTTTAAATCATCCATACAATCAAAAGAATTTATCATCACAAAAACAAACATTCCCACGATAGCTGCTGTAATAGCTAATTGAGGTAGGTTTCCCCCTTGGGAAATGATATAAAGGGTAAATAGATTACCAAATACTGCAATTGTGAAGCCCCAGTAGAGGTCTCTTCCCCTTGTTGCGCCAATTAATTGCCGTCTATCACGATCGGCTGCTGTATTCATTTTCGACATTGTAACACTCCTTTATAGAATGGTATAATTTTAGCATAAAGCGTGGTTTTTCTAAGACAATTATCTGATTACGTCGCGTCTATCTTTTGAGAAAAGAAGCCTTTTTTGTTTAATCCCGATGGATAACTTAGCTCATAAGTTAGTCTGAATATGATGGGAATAAAAAAGGAGTATTTTAGCCATTTACCGAAGCATGATGAGCTTGAGGATTGAGGCTGGGTTCGTTGGGAGGAAAGCCCGGCCACGCAGCAAAATTTAACTTTATGATGAGCTATTAGTTCAATTTGTAATTAACGGGTGGGAACAAATAATCTTCATCTCTTTTGATAATAGGGGCTTTTTGCCTAGGAAATCTGGGCAAGCCTAGTCCTGTATTAATCATGCGAAGGTAGTCACGGTAACTCATGCTCATTAACGGTTTGATTGGGCCAATAAACCCTTCATCTTGATCCGACTTATTCATAGTATCTCTCCATTTATTGAAATGGTTTGCAAAATTTGTGCCACAAAATTAACTATGATATAAAAGCACTAATCAACTTTTTTGGTGTCAAAGGGTACGAGTATGACCCAGAAGAATCCACACTCGATAAGGTATAATCCTAAACTCAAAATATTACGCTAAAAGTTAGAAAAATTTATACATTGTGAAAAAGCAAATCTTTTAATACGCCTATCACTAAAACATGAATTGGCATATCTGGTTTAATACCTTAAGTAGGTTTGACTATTTTTATGACGTATTAAGAGATCCAACATGCCCTACGAGCCAATAAAACTACCAGACCGTGTTCAATTATCGGAAGACGAGGCTATTCAAAAATCCAAAATCTTTTTTGAGTATATGTGTAAGCGTCACTCTGTTAGGGATTTTAGCAGCAACCCAATTCCAAAACAAATTATTGAAAATATTATCGCTGCAGCTGGACGAGCCCCTTCTGGAGCCAATCAACAGCCGTGGCATTTTGTTGCTATTAAGGATTTGGGTATGAAGAAAAGGATCCGTGAGGCTGCCGAAAAAGAGGAGCAAAATTTTTACACTGGTGGAGCAAGTGATGAATGGATTTCTGCTTTAGAACCTATTGGAACTGGAATATCAAAGCCTCACTTAACAGATGCGCCCTGGCTTATTGTTGTATTCGCTGAACGGTATGGAAAAAAAACTGATGGCTCACGGCGCAAAAATTATTACGTCCCTGAAAGTGTAGGAATAGCAATGGGATTTCTTATTGCTGCAATTCACAACGCAGGATTGGTATGTCTTGAACATACACCCAATCCAATGAAATTTTTAAATGATTTGTGTGGGAGGCCAGAAAATGAAAAACCAATTATGATACTACCAGTTGGCACTCCAAGTGAAAATGCAAGTATTCCAAAAGCGGCAAAATTGAAGAAGCCTTTAAGTGAGATTTTGACAGTTTTTTAATTTACGGAATATTTAATTTAGGTTGATATTAGGAATGTTTCAGGTTTTCGATATATCTATTTTCAATTAAGGGTAGGCATAAGTTAAGATGGTGCGGCCAAAAATGAAAGTTGTGCTTGTAGAACCGGAAATACCATTTAATACCGGTTCAATTGGAAGAACTTGTGTAGCCCTTGATTTAGAACTGATCTTAATCGGCCAACTTGGTTTTTCCTTAGATTCATCTTCGGTAGCTCGATCTGGAACCCGTTACTGGCAATTTGTTGAAATTAGTCTTTATGATAGTTGGGATAAGTTTCTTCTAGAACGTTCACCGCTTGACGATCAACTTTACTTGTTTGAAGAAGATGGATCAAAAAGCTTTTACACGCCAAATTATCATCCACACGCATATTTAGTCTTTGGGTGTGAGTCTAAAGGGCTTCCAAAATCAATTTGCGAAAGCATGAAAGATAGAATTTTTTCACTTCCAATGAAGAATGAAGCTGTCAAATCCCTTAATTTGGCAAATACGGCAACGGCGGTAGTGTACCAAGCAATGCGAGATTATTTTTGAAAATAAAAAATGGTCATCGAATTAATTGATTTCTGATGGATTGGCTC
>Ga0208277_1002064_pt1 | contig 11532 bp, 4 predicted proteins | sample ETNtaG_5_FD_185782 | JGI IMG/M metagenome (GOLD analysis project Ga0208277, IMG submission 185782) | Marine microbial and viral communities from oxygen minimum zone, Eastern Pacific Ocean - ETNP201406SV205 (SPAdes) (version 2) | ecosystem: Environmental > Aquatic > Marine > Oceanic ...
CCACAAGGACACGCGATTTCCAGTCGCGCGCAATACCAGGCTATGCGATCTCGGCCGCAAACCGGCTGACAAGCATATCCTGTTTAACCGAAACGGTTGTAATCGCATATTTTTCAAATCGAATCGATTATATCGCAATGGTAGGTCGCCACGAATACGCCACCATGGCTTAGCGGTATAGCACCTCATTGGTAATGAGGAGGTCGCGAGTTCAATTCTCGCTGGTGGCTCCAGGTTTTGTTGACCATGTGCTAGTGACCACGCATGGTAGGGTTGATAGGTTGCGACGGACCCGTAGGGTCCGGTTGAATACTATGAATTCGTCATTGAGGCCGCCCCTCGCGCTCTTTCTGACGATATTGATGATCAGTCATGTTGCAGCAGCAGCAACCAGCCAATGGAATGGTCCCTCTGGACTTTCTGGAAATTCTCAAACTGTTTCAGATGCGTTTGAAGTACCTGGAAATGCAACCGTAATCGATGCATGGCTACATGTTGACGAAAGCGGTTATCTCGAAGATGGATATGGTGAAACTTGGACTGGCGAAGATATGCCTGGAAACTTCACTGCTGGCCAGTTTACCAATACCATGGTCGGTAAATTCGATGGAGCAATGTCTCTCATGCCCGACACTGCAGTTTCCAATGTGGACACATTTTCTGCCGCAAGTTTGCAATTGCCTGCAACATGGTCCAATACAGGAGGGATCTGGGGAGTAGTCAATCCATCTAGCATGACTGGTCCAGTCACTGGACCTACCAGAACCCTTGCTCATGGCTCTGTTCCAGCAGCTGCTGCAGACGGTGGCGTAGTAGCCGCAACCTTGCCTGGTCAAGCACTGCCATCCAATTCTGCAGGAACCTTGGTGGCACCCTCCTTTTCAATACCTTCACCAATTAGTAATTTCAATTTGTCATTCTCCCACTGGCATCATCTGGATGTCAAGGATGGTGCATGGGTTGAATACAAATTAGACAACGGTGCTTGGACATATCTCGAACCTGCGGGAGGTTATCCTTCATCGATCTCAGTCAATGCTTCTGTTCCTAATGGTGCAAATGGATCTGGATTCGCTGTATTTGGTGATGGCAATCACAGCGGTTGGTCTACTGCAGTCTTCAATCTAGACAATATCTCTGGAATCTCAAATGCAACATACATGCAGTTCAGGTACCAAGTTTGGACAGATAGCAACAATACTCTGCGACCCGGTTGGTTTTTGGATGACTTTTCAATTACAAATGTTGGCAATTCGGTTGGATTATGGCATCATGGATGCATCAGCCAAACAACCAGTTCATGTTCATACAGCAACAATGCTGAAGGTGCATTAGAAAGTTCAATCAATCTTTCAGCTACAAGCGCAGGGTCAAAAATTCAGACTCGATTAGAATTCGATTTAGAAGGGTCTTCATACGACAACTTCTGCATTGAATTATCTACCAACAACGGAACCACTTGGACCGATATCTCTAGTTCGACAAGTTCGACTGCTACTTCCTGTAGCTCACGTACTGGCTCTATTCCTGGCAGTAGTTACACACTACCAAACGGAACGACAGTTTACGATCAATCTGGTGGTTTTGTGGTCCTTGAATTCTCAATTCCACAATCAATGTTGGGTGCAACATCTGCATTGATTCGTTACGTTGTAGATACAGATGGTTCTGTAGCATATGGTTCTCCTAGCGATTCAATTGAAGGTTTGACAGTTGATTGGTTCAAAGTATTGAATTCTTCAGGGAGTGCAGTTTATACCAATACATTGTCCACTTCATCATCTGCTAATACCTATGGTGTAAATTCAGCTACCAATGATTGGGCATTTATCCAAATAGGATCGGGAGGTCTTTCGATTTCTGATAGCCTAGAAGATGCACCTGCATTACCTCCGGGCGGATGGAGCATTTCTAATCAAGCAGGACAGACAGGTTGGCAATTCGGTGCGATTTGTACAAATTACACAGATGGTCCAAGTGCCTTCCCAAGTGCAAGTTTAGGTTTCGCTACAAATCTTTGTGGAGACTATGATTCAAGTTCGGACAACTCGCTATATTCCCCATCATACTATGTTCCATTGGGTGCAAGTGCAAGGTTTGTTTGGAAACATTGGATGTGTGCCGAGGATGGATGGGATGGAGGTGCTTTGTACATGTCCTTGAATGGAGGTTCATGGAATCAAGCCTTTGTTAACTACTCAAATAACACGAATTGGTATGATGGTACTATCACAAGCACTACTGGTTTCGTTGGAACTAGTGTTTGGGATGGGCGCCAATATGTTGCAGCTTCTGGAGGTTGGTCATGTACTAGCACAGTGAACATTCCATGGGTCAATATGGAATATGATGTGTCAAATCTTTCAGGAAATAATATCTCTTTCAGATTCAGACAAATTAGTGATTCTGCAGTCCAGGAACCAGGATGGTATGTCGATGACATCGGTTTGGAAGTGGATTGGTTTGAAACGGAAGGTTCATGGAAATCACCTTTGGTTTCAACTCACGACTTAGGATATGGATTTGTGGATGCAGACATTATCCTCCCCAACAATACTTGGTATGGAGTAAACGTCCTAGATTCATCTGGGCAAGTAATTGATGGTCACGAAAATATGTCGCTTCCTCTATCTCTTGCTAGCATAGATCGAGATACTCACAGTGGCGTTCATATCGAAGTGATTATGGGTACAGGAGACGAATACTATACTCCACTTATCAGAGAATTGACAGTTGGTGCTACACGATACTTTGGTGAATCCAATGGATGGAACATTCCTCAATCACTAAACCGCCTCTCAAACGGTACTTGGGTGAATGATGGTGGTTCTACAATAGTGGTTACAGGAGATTCCGGTCTTTCTTCCCGACCGATTTCTTCAGCAATGGTTTCAGGAAATATTTCTGGCGTAACTGCAGCCCTAACTACAACCGGTACTCAGAGCGTGTCAACAATGATGGTCAACTCAATTCTTGACTTGGGTGACATGCGAACATACCTTACGCCAAAGGTTACGATTTCTCCGGGTGGAATGGTTGAGATGCTCGCATTTAGAGGTTCTTTTGCTGACCCAGCAAATGATGCATCAATCGATCTAGCAAACGATGGTGTAATCGATTGGCGTTTCCCTTCAACGCCTGCATACGGCTCATTTGGCTGGCAGACAAGAATTGATGATTCATCTATCACACACTCAATGAACGTAAATGGAAATGGAACTCTCTCTGTTCTAATTCCTGCCAATGCTAATATTCACACTTTGTTGCTTGGTATGACTCCAGATGGTGATACTAATCCGCTGACAGTTTCTAGTGGACAAAATTCATTCTATCAGATTCCAACCTACAATTGGTCAACAACAGTAGTTTCAATCTCTAATCCTCAACTGGTGTCTTCTGGATTACACACAGACACGAGTGGTAGAAATTGGTCTATGATTGACATTGATTTCTCTTCACCATTATCCAATACATTTGAGATAGGATCATTTGCAATTGGTTACAATCTGTTTGAAAATGTTTCAGGGCTAGGGAGCGTCGTAAAGACGTATCATGAAGTGAATTCTAACAATGGTCTTGCAGATATTGTCGATGTGCCATTGTCTTGGAGCGCCGCTAACGGAGGGGTTGCTATCAACGGTGGAGTTTATCATGAAAATATGATTACTAATCATCCTTTCAATGTGCCAGAAACCTGGTATCCAAATGGATTCTTGCAAGGGTTTACAACCCAACATCATCATTTGCTTGGCAATGAAAACATCGATGAAATTCATCTGACAGGTGTTGATTCTTCAGGTGATTCTGTTAACATTGTACTAACAGATATTCATAGTAATCCGACATTCACTCAAACCAGCGGATTTGGTATGCTAGATTTGAATAATACTTCTTCTGTAACAGAAGTAGGAAGTCGACTTGTTGTTGATTGGCAATTCGAGGTTGATTGGGACTGGGATGATTCACAGACTATGTCGTGGTCAGCTCAGGGTTATGAGATGATTAACGGACAATTAGAAGGTCTATCTCCTGCAACTGCAGAATCTGGTGGTATTGCATCGCAAGCTAGCGAAAACGATCTCCAAATTGATTCTTGGCAAGTAGTCGACCTTTACGGGCATGACCTGTCAGATCAATTCTCGCCATCATATCCGTTCTGGGCAAAATCAGGTACTCAAGTTTCAGTATCAGGGACTGTACGTTTCGAAAATACTCTTGACACTAGACCATTGCAAGATGACTTTGTTGTAGCGGTAAATGTTGGAGGCAGCGATATGGTATTGAGCGCTACCGGGATTGGTCAATGGGCTGGATTAGTAACTCTTCCAACAAATAGTAGCGAGGTGAATTTAACTCCGTATGTAATTAGAGCAGGTCCTGCAACTGGTGCAAATGGTGCTGAAGATAGGACTCTGACAAACCCAATTGACATTCTCTTAGATTCAGAATCACCATGGGCATCTAATTTACAGGTAAATAATGGTCAGAGATTACTGGATGCTGATGGTTACACATGGGATCCAAGTAGTACATTATCGCTACAAGTTACAGTTACAGATAATCAGGCTCTCGGCGACTCTTTGATGATGCATTATTGGAGAGAAGTTCTCGATGATACCAATCTTGATGGTATAGCCAATCACTCTGAATATCAAACCATGAGTAAATCGCTTCCTGAGGGAGTTGCAGGTGAGAGAACACTGACCTTTAGTGGAATAGATGTTTCAGGACTGGATATGAATTCTAAATTCTCGGTCTTCTTTACTGGAACAGATTATGCAGGCCATGAGTTGATGTACGGTGGTATGGCGGGCGTTGAGAATGATATGGGGACTCTGATTATAGCAGTCAACGAACCAACCGATATACCTAGTTCTGCACTTTCCCTTGATACAGTCAATGAGCAGCTTCTCGCAGGTCAAATGCACAATTTGACTATGCAGATAAGTGATGGTAACGGTGTTGATTCAATCGACATGGTCACTGTTAAGTTATTAGGTTCTGATGAAGACACAATCGGAGTGATGAATTGGGAGCCAAGAAACGGTGCAGTATACGCTGGTAATGATTCGGATATTACCCTTCATGAAGTGATAACTACTCAGGTCCAAGGAGATTTGTGGTCAGTTTCTTGGCACTTCACTCTTGACTGGGATTTCGATGAGTCGAAAATTCCCGAATATGCACTACCTGCGATTGTCGTTTATGATGATGACAATCTAAATCCGGTTGCTCTGATGACAAACCTAGGACAAATTAGGTGGCAACTTGACAACAACCTAGAGGTTCTAATTGAAAACATGTCAGATAACACACCTCCGGTTTCAATTAATTCTGCACAGCACATCTTTGTTCAGCCCGGAGATGATCTGTCGATTAGTGGTGTGATTGTTTATGAAAAATCTGGAGTTCAATTAATGGCTTTACCAGGACAAGGATTAGAGGTAACTCTCCAGACAATGTATGGAAATGAACCCCTACAGGCATATGCCGAAGTCATTGAAGGGGGAACATGGGAAACCGGTCTGATTCTTCCAGGAAGATCGATTTCACAACCTAACCTCATCGTTGAGTATTTCATAACCGGAATTCCGTCTCCGGGTGCAGACGTAACCTCAATTGAAACAATGATCACTGTTGATGAAACCTCTCCTACAGTTCAATTTACTACTGCTCCATTTGCATTAGATGATGATGATTTAGCAACAACTCAATTTGCAATTCTTATCGTCGAGGAGGGAGGAATGCCAGATGGTGACTTAACCGTGAATTGGGCGTTCATGCGCAATGGCTTGATTATGGACGCTGGACAATCCAGTTCAAGTGTGCCATACGTCAATGATGTTGGTGGTTCGTGGACATACTTCGGCACAGTAGATTTCACTGAAGGCATCGACATTAACTTGGTTGATGGTGATGAATTGATTTGGTGGGTAGATGTAGTCGATAAGGCAGGAAACACAGCCAGTGGTACTGGCCTTTCAATGATTGATCCAATGGTTACAGACTTCACAGTATTATCATTTGATGCTACCATCACTAATATCGAAATCGCACTAGCAGATGGCTCAATACCTAGAGGTAACGAAGTTGTTGAAGGAACCGAAATTGGTGTAGTGGTTCATGTCAGGAATCTTGGCACAAGGCCGGGAACAGTCACTGTTTCACTTATGGAAGACTTAGGCGGAACACGCAGTTGGTTGTCACATGGCAGCGTAGAAATTTCATTAAGTCCGGGGCAAAGCTTGGAAACGATTCCGCTTTTGTTTGAGACATATGGGGCAGGTCCACAAAATCTCTATGTCAATATAACCGGGATGGACATCTGGATAGAAAACTCCAACTTACCTAATTGTTATTCAATTAACAACAGTGCCTCATGTGATTTAGATGTCGAAAATGATATGCCTCGAGTCATTAGTCAAGAAGATCTAGAATCTGGATTTAGTGGTACAACTATGATTGTTTCAATAATGGCTCTATTGTTACTTGGTGCAGGAGTTGCAATTGTAGTTCTATTACGACGTGACAATTCAGAACAAAGCATATTCTACGATGATGACGATGAATGGGAAGATGACGAGGAGATTGAGGAGCAGAAGGTGCAACCAATACTTCCTCCACTAACTCCAAACAAACCCGATGTTGATGCGGCATCAAAAGCACTCGAACTAAAGCAGGAAGAAGCTGCTGATGAGGGCGAAGCGCAACAGGATGTCTCTGAAGATGAATCAGAATCTCAATCTTCCAAGGATGTAGATCCTTGGGCAGATGTAGATTATGGTGACTCCGAAGAATGAGTCCACAAATTCGGGTTTCGGGCAAGTATTTGACCGAAATCAATTAAAGCCTATTTTACAGATTTGAGTACAGAGAGTAACCCTCTCTAGATGGGATTGGTATGAGTACTAAAGGCGTTAGCAGGGACACGGATGCCCGTGTAAGAGAACTGCAAATACAAGTTGATGATTTGAAAGAACTAGTGAACACATTACTTTCTGTAATATGTGAGGAGCCAGATGGTGTGGCCAGCGGTGCTGCTCCATCTTATGGTCAACCAAAGATGAATTACTGCATGTGATTATCCTTTAATTACAGCAAGTGGCATCATTCTAGCAATAGGTTTTGCTAATCCTGCTGAATTGGATAACTCGATGACTTCATCAACATCTTTGTAAGCATCAGGTGCTTCTTCAGACATGATGTTAGGAGTGTTTGCGTGAACTCTAATCCCTCTAGATTCCAACTCTCTCTTGAGTGCTTTACCATCGATCTGTTTCTTTGCTTGAGAACGGGATAATACCCTACCTGCTCCATGACAAGATGACGAAAATGCCCGGTTTCCTTCTAATCCTTCAAGGAGCCAAGAACCAGTCCCCATGTCTCCGGGGACGAGAACTGGCTGACCCGGCATAGCTCGTGTAGCACCTTTTCGATGAACCATACAAGTGCACTTCTCTCCATGAATATGATGTACTTCCTCCTTAGCAATGTTGTGACTCACATCATACAGTAATCTCGTCTCAACATCCATTTCTACAGCCAAGGTTTCTCTAAGTCTGTGAGTTAATGCACTACGGTTAGCGAATGCGAAATTAGCAGCACCGTTCATTGCATCTAGATATGATTGCCCTTCACGGCTGAAAATAGGTGCTGCTGCGAGTTGTCTATCTTGGATCTCAAAACCCCATTCATCATTGAACCAAGTTCCTTGTCGATTACGGTATTTATCTTCCAGTCCTCTGACATGGTCTGTACATACTTGGTGTCCAAGTCCTCTACTGCCAGAATGAATCATGCAAACAACTTGTCCCTCGAACAAGTTGTGAGGATTAGTATCCTCAATAGATTGAACTGTTTGCAATTCCAAGAAATGATTGCCTGAGCCTAAGGTTCCTAATGCTTTCAAGCCACGATTAAGGGCTCTTTGTGAAACACCATTATCAGTTTCAAGTACTCCTTTAGATTCGATATTTTTCAAATCCTCGTCATATGCAAATCCTAAATCAACCATGGCATTACTGCCTCTTGAGATAATCTCATTGAGGTCTGATTCAGTGATATTTAATCCACCTTTGCCAGACCCGCCAGATGGAATTCTTCCATTCAATCTGCCAGCCAACTTGTCGAGATTTGGTATGTCGTCCACACTACACTCCAAGGCTACCATTCTAACTCCACAATTGATGTCAAAACCGACTCCTCCAGGAGAAATTGATCCACCTTCCTCTCCCCAATTGACATCGGTAGCAAGAACTCCTCCGATTGGGAAACCATAGCCAAAATGCCAATCAGCCATAGCCCATGCTTCTCCTACAATTCCTGGCATTGAGGCAATATTGACTAATTGAGAAAGAGAACGCTCATCACTACTTTTTGCTAAATGTTCAGGATTGGAAACAATCATTGCATCGACATTCATCTTTCCATGCTTACGAATTCGCATTAGACCTTCGCCCTCGACTTCGAGGTGATTTTGCCATTCGGCGCCGGTCATGATTGTGGCGAGGGCTTACACCACTTGATTTCTATGTTTATTTGGGGATGGTTTGAAGTTATATTGACACACCCGTGTATCTGCCCGTAGGGCAGGTGACGTGCATGTCTCTTCCTCCAATTGACCTCCAAGTGTTCCATGAAAATGGTTACACTAGGCGCCAATGTCGTGTTACAGACCTCTGGTTTTGGTCTTGTGACCCACAACGAGATACCTGTGGCGATACTGAAGAGGATGAATACACTTTCATTGGAGCCCCAATTATTGATGGATTTAACCAAAGAGGACGATTACTTAAGGACGCAATGCGAGAGAAATTCATTGGTTTCTTTGAACAGAGAGACCATTCTCGAGTTGAACCATATCCAGTATTGGCTAGATGGAGAGACGATATTCATCTCACAATTGCTAGCATAGCTGATTTCCAACCTCATGTGACATCAGGCGCAGTTGAACCACCTGCAAATCCACTTACCATTTCACAGCCTTGTATCAGACTAAACGATATTGATGCAGTCGGTCGCTCAGGTCGCCATTTAACGACTTTCGAAATGATGGCTCACCACGTTTTCAATAGACCTGATGAGGGGAAAATGTACTACTGGATGGAAGAATGTGTGAAGCATTGTCATGACTTATTATGCGATACCTTTGCAATTGATCCAAAAGAAGTGACGTATGTCGAAAACCCTTGGTCTGGTGGAGGCAACGCAGGCGCTGCAGTCGAGGTTATTGTTGGTGGGCTCGAACTTGCAACATTGGTGTTCATGAATCTTGCAGAAGATGACGATGGCGAAGTGGAGATTAAGGGAGTCAAGTACTCTGAAATGCCATTGCAAATTATCGATACAGGATATGGTTTGGAGAGATTTTGCTGGGCAGCAGCAGGTACGCCAACTATCTATGAATCGATTTATCCAGAAAGTGTCACTTGGTTGAAAGAACAAGCAGGGTTCTCAGCAGAACGCTATGACATGAATCAAGCGGAATTGGATTCACTCTTGGGTGAAATGAGTCGACTATTTGGAATTATGAATATTGAAGCTGGAAGTGACGGAGATCGTATGCGCAAAGTGTTCCTTTCACGTCTTGCTGAGCGTGGTCATACAATTGATTCAGAATTATTCGCATCAATCACTGAACCTCTGTCTAAGATTTACGCTATTCCTGACCACATGCATGCTCTAGCAAATATGCTAGGTGATGGACTTGTTCCTTCAAACGCGAAGGCCGGTTACCTTGCTAGAATGATTGCGAGACGTGTTTTACGAATGAGAGATGATTTAGGACTCAATGTAAGTTTACCAGATTTGGCTTTGCACCATTTGGAAATGAATTACACGACATCTAGAATGAAACAAACCCAGGACGGGCTAGTAACTATTCTAAAGGGTGAAGAAGAGAGATATGATGAGATGCTACGCAAAGGTACACAAGTAGTCAAAACGGCAATTAAGGATATACCTCAAGATGCCCTTGAATTACCAGATGAAATCCTATTCACAATCAATGACAGCCATGGCATAGCCCCTGATTTAGTCATTAATATTGCAAATGATTTGGGATGGAAATCTCTTATTCTCAGGACTGGTTTTAATGCGGAAATGGCAGAAAGACACGCTGCAATGGCTAAAGCGGCAGCAAAAGCGGTAACTGCAAAACCAATCGTTGAATCAACTCCTGAACTTCCAGCAACAGTCCCATTGTATTACGAAGATGTATCACAACAAAACTTCGAAGCTAGTGTATTAGCATGTCTCAAATTAGTAGGAGATGAGTTGCCTGATAGGGCAACTCATGGTATTGTACTTGACAGAACCTGCTTCTATCCAGAAGGAGGTGGCCAAGAAGGTGATCATGGAACTCTAACTTGTGACTCTGCCTCACATTCTATTTTGGATACAAGAAAGGTTGGAGATTTGGTTCTTCATCTTGCCACCGGTCCTTTCGAGGTTGGAGATATGGTTCATGGAGAATTAGATTGGACTCGTAGAAGACAATTGATGGATCACCACACTGCTGTACATATTGTTGGAGGAGCAGCTAGAAGGTTACTAGGGCCTCACATCTATCAAGCAGGTGCAAACAAATCAGTTGAGTCTGCACGTTTGGATATTACACACCACAAAAGGTTGAATCGCTCAGATTTAGATGCGATTGAAGCATTGGCAAATGAGGTAATTCAGAATGTTGCTAGAACAGAAAAATTGACTCTTGACCGCAAAGATGCAGACCGTAAGTTTGGCTTTGACTTGTATCAAGGAGGCGCACCTAAAGGAAGAGATATTCGAATCTTGAGAATCTCTGACCATGATATTCAAGCATGTGGTGGAACCCACCACGATGAACCGGGAAGAATCGGTCAAATCCGAGTTGTACGCTCAAATGCTGTTCAAGATGGTGTTGAAAGATTGCACATCGTGGCTGGACAAGCAGCAATGGAATATGCAAGAAATCAAGAATCAATCTTGAGAAATGCATCAGATGTGTTTCAAGTCCCTGTTGATGAATTGCCCGCAACAGCGAATCGATTTTTCACCGAGTGGAAAGAGCAACGCAAACGAATTGAAAATCTCGAGGCCGAAATAGTTCGACTACGCACCTCTGGTGGAGGCGACGACTTAGCAGAAGTTGACGGAATTCGTGTTGTTGTTATGGAGGTCGACGGGGATCTCAAACAAATGACAAAGATGCTAAAAGAACTTACTTTAGACCAATCCAAGCCAACTCTTGCAGTACTTGGCAGTCGTGAGAATGGGGGGAAGTTGATGATTGCAACAACTGAAGGAACAACTGCTAGTGAGAAATTCAATGCAGTAGATATTCTACGTTCAATCTCTTCTCATATCAGTGGTGGAGGTGGCGGACGTCCATCCTTTGCACAAGGTGGAGGTTCTAATCCAGACGGCTTACCGGCGGCACTAGAGGCTGCCAGGCAAATCATAGGTGTCTGAGTGCTGCAGCATCAAAACCTGATACTGCTCTCGACATTGCTTCAGTTGGCGATAACCAAGCATATTCTGAAATTTCATTTT
>Ga0208277_1002065_pt1 | contig 11530 bp, 6 predicted proteins | sample ETNtaG_5_FD_185782 | JGI IMG/M metagenome (GOLD analysis project Ga0208277, IMG submission 185782) | Marine microbial and viral communities from oxygen minimum zone, Eastern Pacific Ocean - ETNP201406SV205 (SPAdes) (version 2) | ecosystem: Environmental > Aquatic > Marine > Oceanic ...
AGGCCACGGATGGGGGCGCGCGCGGTGACGACGGTGGGAGACGGGGACGGGGGCGCGCGCGTCGGCGTCGAGGCGAGGAAGACGGTGCGGACGCGGTCGAGTGCGATCGTTCGCGCGTCGTCGTCGTCGTCCAGGGAGGCGTCGGGACGCGTCGGAGGAGGAGACGTCGTCGACGCCGCCGGCGTCCCGGCGGAGCAAGACGAGGAGGAAGAGGAGGACGAGGAGGAAGAGGACGCGGTGGTGGTGACGCGAATGGAAATAAACGCGTCGCCTGAATCGGTGTGGACGTGTCTGTCGAACGGGGAGAATTTGTCGGAATTCGTGCCGACGTTGTTGGTGTCGAGGCGAGGACCGAAGCAGTACGCGTCGGCGGAGACCGAGGTACGCATGTTGGCGATGGATTACACGCTGTTCACGCCGAGAATGCTAAATACGGTGAGCGTGCGCATCGTCGATAAGTCCAAAGGACCGCCGAACTGGGAGAACGGTCCGGGCAAGATTGGATTTTTGGCGAGAAACGTCGACGAGAGGAGCGAATTTACGCTCGTCGGTTCATTCGCCATTCTTCCCATCTTCGGCGAGTCGTACAAGTGTAGAGTAGAGTATCGGGCAGAATTACGACCGAATAGATACAAAGTTCCCGTGAAAGTTCTTCAGCGAGCCGTTGACGAGAGTATCCCGTTCATCAGCGCGAGCATTACGAGGCAAGCGGTGAAGAGAGATCAGAGAAGACTGCGATCGCCGGGATTTTTACCGCAGCTCGAGACCCCTTTCGGGGCGCGAAGCATCGATCTCGACGATAAGAAAGACCCGCTCGCGTTGAAATCGAGCGAATACCTCGGCTTGAGCGAAGTCAACGTGCCCATACCGAGCGCAGATTCGAGTCAAGACGAAGACGCCGCGGCGAACGGTGTGCGCATGCGACCGAGGGGCGAACAGAACGGCGCAAAGGCGTCTGAAGCGCCGAAGAGCTGGCAAGCCATCGGTGGGAGCACACAGAGCGGGAAATGGTTCTCGAGCGACATCACGCCTTTTGAAAATTCAGGCGCACTCGAAGTGCACATGCGTCGTTACGATACGGAGAGTTTACTGCACCGCCGAGCGTTGGCCGCGGTGCGCATAGAGGCGCCGCCCGCACTGGTGTGGGAATTGTTGACGAATTACGACAATATGCCGAAATTCGTGCCGCACCTCATGCACACGGAGTACATCCAGCGTTACAACGCGGATGCGATGTCTCGCGCCGAATCGGAAAACATCAAAAGATTGCGACTGAGACACGTGTTTCTCAAGTGCGAACTTTTCCATTGCGTGGAAGAATCGACGGCAATGGATGTCGTGCAAAAAGACGACCGTTACGAGATACAGTTTCGTATTTTACAGAACCCAAAGTTTGGTGCGCTTCAGGGCAAGTGGTTAGTCACCGCATCCGACGATTCTCGGGCCTCAGTTCTGAAGTTTGCCATCGAAGGCGTCGTGCAAAACATTCGTCGAGACGCGAGCAACACGGTGGACCCGCTCAACGAGCGCATCGTATTCGAGGAGATTTCGAGCATGCTGGAGGAATCGAGAGATTTTTTGGAGAGCGTTGCGAACAAAGAAGTCGAATCGTTCACGGGCATCGACGTCAAAGTCGCCGATATCGCGATGAAAGGGTCATCCATGTCCTTGGACGAAGAGGACGTCATCGAGGACATGTCGGACGCGTACCTCGAGGCTGATCAGAAACTTCGCACCAAGGTACAGAAGAGGAAACTGCTTGAACTGAAAGAAACACTCCTCGGTCTCGGTTTCGGTGAGGACAAAACCATGCCCACTCGGCAGCAGCTCCGCGATGGCAATCACTGGGACGCCGTGCAACAGATAGAAAATCTTGGCGGTTTCGTCAAGGTCGGGAACATGTTGCATTGGACTGGATCAAAATCGCGTCCGCGCGGGTACTGGTCGCTCACAACGCTCGAGTTGGAGATCAAAAACTTCATCGTGAACTCGGAAGATCCCGACGTGCGGCGAAATCCCGATTGCATGCCTTCACAAAAGGCGCTCAGTGCCGGAGGTCGCATGGACATCGTCAACGCTCTCAAGCGTTTCGGCGGCGCGCAAAAAGTGGCGAAGAGCATCGGCATGCGATTCGTGCAAAAGAGGACGACAAAGGCAAAGGGCAAAAACAAAGTTGACAATGAATGAATGAATGAATGTAGCATTAGCGATTTAATAGGACGCGCGAATTGTTGTTTAGACTCCTCTACGCTCAGACGAAGTACGTGAACACGTCACCGTCGTCGTTAATCTTCGTCGGGTAAACCGGGAGCGGCACCGGAGTCGCCGCCTTCTTCAACCCACCCAAAAACTTACGCATCATGTTATTTTGCGGGCACCACGTGATGACTTCTCCCGTGGCCAAATCGTACTCGGTTCCGTCAAGCGGCACGCGAATCGCCGCCCCCGACGGCCCCTCGAACAGGTCCCCGTCAATCAACGGGTACTGGTACGCCGTCGAGTTACACGCCGTGATGAACACCATCGTTCCGTACTTCACCATGCAAAAGTTCCCGTTCGCCAGGACCAACGCCTTGATCGGCTTCTCCTCCAACTCGGACACGTTGCCCACCTTTATCCATCGCTCCCCGTCCGCCCCGCTCGTCGACGCCGCGCGATCGAACTGCGCCCCACCATCGCCCGCGCGCTTGCCCTTACTCTTCCTCTCCTTCTTTTTCCCATCCGAGTTGAACTCGTCGTCGAGGATGTCACCGATCCCCCGTCGCTTCCCCGCGTCCCGTCTCGTCGCTTCCCCGCGCCCCGTCCTTGTCGAGCGTCTCGCGGAGGTCACCGAGGTCACCGCGAGACCCGAGGTCACCGCGCGCGCGGTCGTCGAAATCATCGAACGCGTCGCCCTCTCCTCGCGCGTCGCTCTCTCCTCGAGCGTCGCACGTCGCGCAGTGTCGCGCGCGGTGATGACGTTGCGCGCGATAAGTGACTCACGTCGCACTTAGGACATTCGTCACGTACTGCATGAATTGAAACTCTATCTAAAAACAAGTCACTCTCCTCAAGGCGGATGCTTGAAATGGGAAATTGAATTCTCTCGGCGCCAAACAATGTCGCGGATACGACCGCGCGATGACCCGCGAGGCGCGCCGACGCGCGTCTCGCAAAATGGTGACGATGCGCGTTCGCGCGGTTCGCGCGGCGCGAGCATGAACGGGACGTCGACAAAGGAGCGAGGGGCGAACGAAGGTCGACCCGCCCCGAAGCCGATCACATCGGGCCCGAACGCTCGACGATTGATCGTGCGGGAGAAGACCCTGCGAGAGTGCTTCGCGAAACTGGACGATGGAAAGAGAGGGAAGATCATGGTGGAGGAGTTTCTCGAGCGATTGAGGGGAGATCCGAAGATGACGGACGTCATGCAAGGGGCGACGGAGGATTCCACGACTGGAGAGATGTTGGACGCCGTCTTCGATTCGTTGCAGCGGGCGAGTCAGAGTTGGGTGAGCGTGGATCAGTTTTTGGCGCTGTTCATGATGAGCGAGAACGAAGCGAAGAAGCGGATGAAGAAGGTGACCAAGGAGCAAACGCCGAAGAAGGCGTCGAAGAAGAAGAAGGACGACGTCAGCGAGAAGAGTTCTCAACCAGACTCGACGTCGAAGAGAAGCGCGAAGAGTCCGGAGAGAGAAAATTCGGCGCGGAATGAGGTGACGAGCGCGCAAACACCAGATGCGACACACGAGCCGGCGATGTCGACGGATTCGAGATCGTCCATGAGAAGGAAGAAATCGATTCCGAAGGAGCAGCAGCCCGTCGTCGACACGGATTACCTCAGAAGAGTGTTCAATTTGATCGATTACGATGAAAACGAGGAGATCACGCTCGTGGAGTTTTTGTCTGCGTTGCACGTGAACCCAGAGATCGGTACTCTGCTGGACGAAGGGACGTCCGCAGGCGAGGATGTCTCGCAGATTGTGAGCGAAGTCTTTTCGCGCATGGACGCCGACCAGAACAAGAGCGTTTCGTTCGATGAGTTTGTGCAATACTTCACCGCTCGTCAGACGGCGAATGGAAACCAAGCGCTCAACAGGCTCACTAGAGAGGAGAAGAATGCGCTCCTCGAATCAGCGGACAAATCTCGCGTCAGAAGCATGAGCGCCTTCAGACGAGGGGTGCGCTTCATAAGCAAACAAGCGCTCAAGGCTGGTTTGAGGAAGAGCGAGAAGGAGCGTAAAGAGGAGAAATTGAGCTCCATCGATGATGTTGATTTACTGGTCATCAAAAGCTATCTTCGCGACGTGTACAAGCTCATTGATTACGAAAAGAAGGAACGAATCGTGATGCAGGAATTCCTCGACGAGTTGAGCGAAAACGCAGACATCGCCATGTCGCTCGACGCCGGCAGCAGCATCACCGACAGCGCCGCGAGAACCAAGAAGATGGTCGCCACCGTCTTCAAAGCGATGTCTATCGACAAGAAACGTGTCGTGACGTATTCCGAATTCGTCGACTACTTTATCAAGATCACATCTGAGCAGTTCAACGCGCATTCGCCCTTGGCGAGCGGTAGCGCTGTGGCCGAGACGCGAAGCGCAGATGAGAATGCGGAAATCGCGGAATTAGTCGCCGTGCTTTTCAAGTGTGAAAACCGCACCCCTCCTCCGGCTCGTGCGAAGCCAGCGGCCAAGGTGACGCGCGCGCCGTCGCGTCGCGACGACTACCTGGACGGGATGTCGTTTGATGATGAAGAAGATTTGGATCACGACGTACGTCTTTTGAGAAGCGAATTGCAAGGACTCCTCGTCGAGAACGAACGATTGAATAAATCGCACGACATGCTTAGCAAGTCGAACAATATGTTGACGCTGAAGTTTAACGTGCTCTCGCATTTGTACTCTAAACAGAGCGCGGAATTTCAGGCGTTGATTGAAGCGAGCAAGTAGTGGCGCGATCTGTAACAAATAGAAATAATGCAGTACTGGTAATTCATCATTGCACGCTGCACGCTAATCAATTTTCACGCTACCGTAAATCGCACGCACGAACGCCAAGCACGCCAAGAAACCGACCGTACCTGTGAGGATGAAAAATCCAAACGATAAGACGGTCATGTATCCAAAGTAGATGAACGTGGTGATCTTGTGAGTCACTACCAGCTTAGTCTTGTAGTAGACGATACCGTACGCGAACATGTAGAACGCGGCAGCACCGCTCGTCAAGAACGAGCGCCACCACCATCTGTAATCTTCCGTGCACAGTTGGAAGTAGCACAGCACGACAGTGATCTCTGCGCACGTCACGATGAGGATGATGAAGACGAGAGCGAGGAAGCCGAAAATGTAATAGAATTGTTGAAGCCATATGCTCGTGAGGATGAAGAAGAGCTCGATGAACACCGCACCGAACGGCAGAATGCCTCCCACGAGGACGAAGAAGACGTCGTGCATGTACCAAGGCTGTGGAGGAATTTGCCGAGGAATCTTATTGGTTCTCACCGGCTCCTCCAAGGGCTCTCTCTTGAATCCCAAGTAACTTCCCACGAAGGTCAAAGGCACGGAAATACCGAACCAAAGAAACATTAATACAAAGTACGTGCTGAACGGAATGGCACCGCTACTCTTTTGGCCCCACACGAGAATGTTCAGCACGGTGCCCACCGCGAAGACGACGCCGGGATACATCAACGACGCCCTCAACGCATTCATCTTCCACGTTTGTCCCTTGAACATCCGGAACAAGAAGGCGCTGACGTAGCCGTTGATGAAACTCATGATGACGTAGAGCATCACCATCGCCGTCATGAGCCCACCTCTGTTCGCCGGGGAGAGGAACCCGAGGACGGCGAAGAACATGGTGACGGTGGTCATGCAGATGAGCTGCACGCCTGTGCCCGTGAACACGGATAACCACGAGTAATTCGGCGGCACACGGAAGACATCTCCGTGCACCAACTTCCATCCAGACTCCTCTTGCGTCTCTTCCGCCGTCTCGAGCTGATTATACATGGCGATATCGCGGTGCAACGTTCGAAGCATGATGAGCGCCGTCATCACCGACAAAAAGAGCACGATCATCATGCTGTTGACGATGGAAAACCAATGAATCTCATCGTCCACCATCAACAGATACGTGTCCCAACGACTCGCCCAACGAATATCGCTCTCCTTGAACAAAGTATCGTACGTGTACACGATCTCCTCGCCCGTTTTGACCTCTTGCGGCGGGCTCGCCTCTGAGACGTACACCTTGGATCTCGGATTGCACGTCTTCAACGACGGCGCGTCGTCCGACCACTTTTTATACTTATGATTCACACTGAACGGCACGCACTCAAATCCAACGATTCGACTCAAATCCGTGTCCGGATCTCGATGATAGAGAATCGTGAACCGCACGTGATTGTTCACGTACGTCTTTCCGTCGTTCGCCGCGAATCCCACCGGAAAGCCTCTCTCGTACCGTTTCCTCGTTCCCTTTTCATCCGTCACGTACTGCGTCATCCCCACCGGTAAATTATCCAGAATCATCTGCACTCGATACTCATCTCGAATCATAGACTCCATCGTCTTCGCCTCCTTCTCGCTCAGCGTCTTTCGACACTGCACCTTGCACTGATCGTCGAATCGCATCTCCAGCGAGTACAATGAATTTTCGATTCGATCGCCTCGCAGCACCTCTCCCAGATTCTCCGCCGCGTGTTTCACCCTCTCCGGTTTACAGTACGGCAACGAATAGTAATCGTACGGCATCTGCGTCACCGCGCTCGAGAGTTTATTCACCTTGACGTAGACTAAATCATCCCTCTCGTAATCGATCGGGGCGACGCCGGGAAGATAAAACGCGCGCGCGGACCGCGACGACGCGACGACGACGAGCGCGCACAGGGCGCGCGAGAGTCGATCGCGCGATGTCTTCCCTCGACGCATGGCCTCGCTCGGGGTGCGCGCACGACGCGCGGGCGTGTGCGGACCGCGCGATCGTCATCGCGATCATCATCGCGCGCGGCACCCGGAGACGTGAAACGCGCGCCGACGAGAGACGCGAGGGACGCGAGGGACGCGGGATGGATTGCATGCGCGCGTCACGCGCGTGGATTGGAAACGAGTCGACCCAAGACGGCGACGTGCAGGCGACGAAGGCGCGCGGCCCATCGGGCGAGTCCGCGCGCGCGAACGGCGCGCGGGTCGACGCGCGCGTCGGCGCCCGGCGGGCGGCGAATGCGCACGACGCGCGCGAGCTGATCGACGCGCGCGTCGACGCGTCCGTCGAGGATTAAAGCGACGACGAGGGCCTCGACGTCGTCCTCTGGAATGTTGAGCTCGGTGGAGATGTGTGGGATGGTGATGGTGGTGTAGGGTTTGATGAGGTTGAGGAGCACCTGCGTGCGAATGTTTTTGAGCAAGTCCTCGATGGAGTCGCGGACGAAGTCGTCGCCCATGACTTGGGCGCGGTGCGCGGAGAGAAGACGTTCAAAGGTGGTGATGTCGTTGCGTTGATAGGCGCCGACGAGGGCGCGCATGGCGGTGACGTCGGGATCGTCTCTGTATGGTTTGACCTCCTGCGCGTCAAAGGGATCCACCGCGCTCTCCATGAGCATGTTGGCCAAGACGAGGTATTTGAGGCACTGCACGCGACGCTCGCTTCCGGCTTCGTCGTAGGACTTGAAGGCTTCGAAAAAATCAGTCGCCGCGAGCTCCCACTGGCGCTCCGTCATGTACATCTTTCCTCCGCACTCTCGAATGACGCCCGAGATGCGCGGATGGGGAATGGCCGAGGTGACTTGTAACGCCTTGACGTACAAGTCTTTGAGCTTTTTCGTGTTTTTTTGCGCCGTGTACATTTGAATCTCGATGGAATACACCTCCAATAATTGCGTCCCCTTGCGCTGATCGAGCGTGCCGTCCTCGTTTTGACAACTCTTGTGTAATTCTCTCAGAATGAGCTGCATCTGTGGGAACTCCTTGGCGTCAAAGAGGAGCGCGCACAGTTTGAGATTTGTCTTGAACCACAGGCGTTCGTTCTTCGTCTCTTCTAATTTCTTCAACGTCGTCTCGTAAAACTCTTGCAAAAAACCCATGTCCTCGTTCGTCCCGATGTCGTCCAAGATAGAATTCAGCACCTTTTCGCTGTAATTCCTCGTCACCGCGTCGTTGACGTACGTCAACAGCTCTTTATATCTCTCCAACATCTTCTCGGCGTCGCCCATTTTATACAACAACTTTACAATTTGTTTCAACGCCTTGAACCCCCACTCACCCTTCTCGCGCTCCATGGAGATGACCTCCGCGAACGCCTCCAACGCGTTTTCGCGCGCCCCATCCTCGAGCAAACCTGCGCGCGCGGCGAGCGTTCGAGCGCGTCAGTCAGTCGGTTCACTCTTTCCTCTCTCTCTCTCTCAGGAAAGAATGACGTGAATGCGCGAGTGGGTGTGGGTACATCTCTTCCTCGCGTTCCCTGTCTCGCGCGACCGCGATCGATCCCTCCCCCGCGCGCACCTTTGGCGTTATAATACGCATTCTCCACGTCCACCTCCTCCTCGTCGCACTCGTCCTCGTCCGAGTACGTGAACCCGTAGTCGTCGTCGTCCGACATGACGCGCGGCGGTCGTCTCGCGTTTCCAGACGATGGGACCGCCGCGTGCGCGCGATCCACGCGCGCGCGTCGTCGTCGACGCGATCCACGCGCGCGTGAATTTTCGTTCGCGCGTCTCCCGTCGGTGCGACCGAGATTCGCGCGTCGACGCGTGGCGCGAGGCGCGACGGATCGACGACGCGCGGTGGGGAGCGGTCGGTTGGCTCGTCCTGTATCACCTCGAGACTTCTAACACGCGTTGGCCCAAGCGGGTCAGTAAGGCTCGACTCTGCGTTTTCGCCGCCGCGTGGAGTCGAGCGTACGCGTAGAGCGCGCCGGCGAAGAGGGGAAGGCGTAAACCTTTCGACCCGTGGGCGAGAAACGTGAGGGCGAGGCCCGGACCGACGTACTCGGCGGCGCGGCGCGCGCCGAGGAGGCGGAATTTCCGAAACATGCTGACGCAAAAGGCGACGAGACCGACGGTGAAGAAACCGCCGGTGAGAGCGTCGAGGTGAGCGTGGGTGCCGGCGATGGAGGGAGAGTGGATCCAGGAGGCGTCGAGGCGTCGCCAGGGGGGGTTCCATCGGACGAGACGGTAAAAGAGCACCTCGACGTAACACGGAGAGACGTGGAGGATGACGCCTCGATGCGTCGTGATGCCGTCCACCGTGAGCGCGCGAAGGGGTTTTGAGAGTTTTGGAAAAGCGCGTCGACGGTCCAGAACGCCGCGAAGGCGAGTCAAGGCGTAGAAGAGCGCGTGGCTCGAGAGCCGACACGTCGCCGCCGCGACGATTGTCAAGGCGACGACGCCGAGGGCTGCGAGCACGAGCGCCGGTTCTTCGCGCTCGAGATACCGAGCCGCTCTCGTGCGTTCGAGATTGTACTGATATCCGCACTGATCGCATCCGTAAAAGCTCCTCGGGTTACGGCTCATGCTTCGCCACTCGTTGAGGCAGTCGACGTGCACCAGTCCCATCGATCCTCGACACAGGCACGGAGAAAATAATCTTCCAGCGTCTTCACCGGCGAAACATATCCTACACACCCTCTCTTCTTCCTCCTCCGTTTGAGCGCCGTCGTTCGCGTCTCCGTTCGCGTTCGTGCCTCCGGCGTTCGTCGCCTCTCCGCGCGCTCGAAGCGCTCGCGCGACGGCTTCGTCCTCCCGCTCCCGCTCGCGTCTCTCCTCCTCTCTCTTCCGCTGCGCCTCCCAACGCGCCCGGTGTTCCAGCGCACGCCGACGAAGCGCTTCCCCCTGCACGATCGATCCCTCCATCTGTCTCTCTTCGTTCATGTTCACGTGCCCTTGACGTCAAACTTCATCTCTGAAAAAGTTCGCCCCGCGTCCCCGAGCGCCTGCTCCACCGCCAACTGATCGCTCACGTTCTTGATTCTCCTCGCGATGTCGTCCACGGTCATGCGATGGACGTTGAACTGGTCCTTCTGTCCGCTCGCGAACTCGACGGCGACGACGGGCGGGGCGTCGTCGTCGCGCACGCGCGGTTCGATCGAACACTCAGGGTTCGATGCGGTCGCTTTCGGGGACGTCAGGCGGGATAAGAACTCGCGAGCGGCGGTGCAGCGCGGATCGAGCGGGTTGAATTGCACGCGCACGCGTTTCAGGTGACGCAGTGGCATGCGAGAGGCCGGGGCGTGAACGTGTGAGGGAAGGCTCGAGCGTCGACGGCTCGTCAGAGCGCGGCGTGCGCGGGCGCGCATTAAATGAATGGACTATGCGATGCTATCTATAATAAACACGAATGAATCATAAGTTGAACTCTGGCACGTCTTTCAGGGCGAAATCGCGAGAAAGATCGGTGCCAGGCGCGCTGTCTGGAGGAAACAGCGCTTGCGCTTGCGCGTCGAAGTGCTTCTCAAAGTCCACCTGCAAGTCTGACGCGTTCATGGCTGGCGTCTGCGCGAGTAATTGCGAAATCTCTTCACTGAGTTCTGGATGCGCTTGATAAGGCGTCATCACGGGTGCCTGCGGGAACGGTGCCGCATCCACAGCTTCGGAGAACGGCTGAGACCACCCCTCCGTCGTCCCCGGCGAGAGCACGGGCAACTCCGTCACCTTTGCTCCAGACGCGTTCGACGCTCTAGTCGTCTGCACCGCCTCCACTGCCTCTGACGATGATTGCGACGCACTCTTTCGTCTCTTCGCTCCCTTCGCCGACGTCGCCTCCGCGTCCACTTCGGCTCTCGGCTCGTGCGTCGCCGCCTCCCCGCTCGCGCCCACGCCATCCGTCCTCTCTCCAATCTTCCCATTCTTCCTCATCCACTCGTACTGTCTCTCCAACACGGCGTTAAATCGTATTATCTGACTCTTCAACCGCACCATCATGTGATACGCCTTGAAAAACTCCGGATTACTCTTCTCCAACTGCGACCACACCAAACGCGTAAACGTTGGCTCAATCTTAGCAGTCTCCTCCAGGTGCTTCACGACGTCCTCCTTGGACATGTACAGCCGCAGCGATCGCTCCAAAAGATTCTGCACCGTGGCCACGTCGTGCGCGCTCACCTTACCGCCCCTCCACGGGGCGGCATCGCCTCTACCGCCCGCGTTCGAGCGTCCGCTCGCGGCGGCACCCTTTCCCATCTCTCTCTCTCTCTCGCCCACCGCGCGCGCGTCCACACCGCTCGCCGCGCGCGCGTCCACACCGCTCGCGCGAACGGCCTCCCTCGCGCTCGCCTCCCTCGCGCGTCGACGTCCGCCGTCGTCCGCGGCGCCGCGAACGCCCCGTCCAGTCGTCGATTCGGTACTTTTTTCCGCCGATTCATGTATCGGACGTACAATGCGTATTGGACCACTTTCCAATCTATCAGAAAAACAAACCCAGAAAGTGCGCGCGCGACGATCGATCGATCGATCGACGGCCGCGCGTTCGCGTCGCCACACGCGCGCGCGTCCACGTCGCGCGCGTCTCGAGCGATGACGGACGAGGGAAAACCACCCCCACGGTCCTCCGTG
>Ga0208277_1002066_pt1 | contig 11526 bp, 10 predicted proteins | sample ETNtaG_5_FD_185782 | JGI IMG/M metagenome (GOLD analysis project Ga0208277, IMG submission 185782) | Marine microbial and viral communities from oxygen minimum zone, Eastern Pacific Ocean - ETNP201406SV205 (SPAdes) (version 2) | ecosystem: Environmental > Aquatic > Marine > Oceanic ...
AGGTATACCTGAACAGGCTGATAAATTTCCAGGACAATTATCTGGTGGTCAGCAACAAAGAGTTGCTATAGCAAGAGCTTTGGCAATGGATCCAAAAATCATGCTTTTTGATGAGCCTACATCAGCATTAGATCCAGAAATGATTAAAGAAGTACTCGATGCAATGAAAGAACTAGCAAAATCTGGAATGACTATGATTGTTGTTACTCATGAAATGGGTTTTGCTAAAGAGGTTGCAGATAGAGTAATGTTGTTTGACGAAGGAATGATGGTTGAGGAAAATACTCCTGTTGAGTTCTTTGATAATCCAAAGAATGATAGAACTAAACTTTTCTTAAGCCAGATACTTTAAAGTTCATCCCAAAGGTTTTTTTCAGCTAAATCAATAATGGTTGCCCCCATTCCATAAGCTCCATCAAAAATAGCTTTATGACCACCAGGCTTTATAGTGGCTGCAGCATATTCTGGTTGGTGGTTTACAGCATCTCCCGCATCTATATCTAACATAGGATGGATTGAAGGCATAGCAAGGGAGATATTTCCCATATCTGTTGAACCTAAACCTGGCCTAAGAGGATCTTCAAGAGGCATTTCTCTACCAATACTTTCAGAGTTTTCCATGAATAACTGATACATAGTTTTATTATTTAATATTTCACGATATTTATAGTCAGGAGAGTTTACCTTTACCTCACATTTTGTTGCTAAAGCAGCAGCATTTACACAATTTAAAAAATCTTTTTCAAGAATATTAAGACCGTCTTCATTTAGAGATCTTAAATACCATTCTGAGCTTGTATAAGATGGAATGATATTTGGTTTAAAACCACCATCTTTTATAACTCCATGCATTCTATTTGATTGAACCATTTGTTGCCTGTATGTTGATGCATTTACAAATAGTTGTATTTGAGCATCTAACGCATTACGCCCTTTCTCTGGCGCACCAGCAGCATGAGCGTCTTTACCAAAAAATTCAACTTTATATTGTTGAATAGTAGTAAATGTAGGATTCGCAACATTTAAAGGTCCAGGATGAATCATCATTGAACATTTAGCATCTTCGAAAGCTCCTCTATCTAGCAATATAATTTTTCCACCACCACCCTCTTCAGCAGGAGTGCCAAGTAGTTTTACTCTTATACCAAGATCATCAGCTAAACTCCTTAATGCTAAGCCAGCGCCTATTGAAGCAGTAGCAATTACATTATGTCCACAAGCATGTCCAATTTCAGGAAGAGCATCATATTCAACACAGAGGACAACAAGAGGACCTTCCTTACCAAAAGTTATTTCAAATGCCGTTTCTAATTCATTAGTAGGAAAGATAACATTATCTTCAAAAGAATTTATAAACTTAACTAAATATTCTGAGGTTTTATATTCTTCAAAACCAAGTTCAGGGTTTTCATACATCCAGTCACTAACTTTAATTAAGTCCTTATGAATAGATTCAAGCTCTTTTTTAAATGTATCTTTAATACTCATGATTCGAGTTTAGTAAAATAATCTAATTCATAGGTGCTTAAAATGTTCCAAATTATCCAATCTACATTTTTATCTTCAGCTGCTTCAATATTTTCTTTAACATCTTTTATTGAATGCCAAAACCCTTGCAAGAATGGCCTAAGTTGTATCTCTGGGACACCTCTTTCTAGCCCATCACTTAAGGCGGCAGAAACAACTTCATATGGATGATTATTAGGATTTAAATAACCAAATGAGCCTTTAGAGTAATGAGAAGGATAAACCATTGGGGAAATAAAATCTACATTCTCTATTATTGTTTCAAGGTTTTGTCCTATTCCACCATCTTGAGTGTTAGTTAAAATAAATCCAAAAATATCAGCTGATACTAAACAACCATCATTATGTAATTTTTCCTTTGCTTCCCCTAGGAAACTATTTATGTTATCAACTCTATTTGTATAATCATTATTTTCCTTAAAGACCATATATTGATAGTTAGAATCAGGATATCTAATATAGTCAAACTGAATTTCATCAAACCCTAATTTACAAGACTCAATTGCAAGATTAATAATGTAATCTCTTACTAGTTTGCTACTTGGGTCCAAAAAATATTGCCCATCTTGAGAGTAAATTTTGTTATTTTTTGAATCAAAAATAGCTTCTTCCGTAAATGTTTTTGCAAATAAAGGATCCTGGAATACAACAATTCTTGCAATTAGATGTATATCTTTTATTTCTCTTAACTCAGCTAAGGTCTGGGCGTCATATTTTATTCTTTCATTTTTTAATAAATCTACTTGAGGAGATTCACTATCAAACATTATGTGACCATTGTCTGTTTTTGCATCAATGACTAAAGTATTAACATTTGTTTTAGTAAGGAGTTCTTTTATATGATTAATTTTTGGTTCTTTATTCATGTAATAACCATTAACATAGACACCCTTAACTCCGTTATTTGATTCTCTAAATTTATTAAAATTATGAAAAAGTAGGTCAATTTTTACTTCGCTGATAGTTGAATCAATAGATTTTGAATACTCTTCAATAAAACTTTCATTATTTATTCTGAAAGTTTCATTTAAAGATTTAAAACTTTGTGCATTAAGTTTTTTCTGTATTTTATAGTAATGTTCCAAGTCATCTCTATATATTGTTGTATTTGTTACTGAAATTTCACTTGATGGTTGGTAAAAAGCGACTTCATCAACAATATTTCCAGGGTATAGAAACAAAAATTCAAGTGCGTATGTACTAATTAGTAAAATTGTAAGTCCAATAACCCTTTTCATATACTTAATTTAAATACAATATTTTTGGAATTAAAGTCTTAAATGTTTATTTATAATACTTTTATGTCTAATCCAAGATATTTAAAAGTTGAGAAATTTTACGAAATACCAGTACTTATTGCTGTAATGCTTCTGATTCCCGTAATTGTTATTGAGTATTCAGACTCACCCTTAAAAGAGATTGCTAACTATGTAAATTGGGGAATTTGGATTATTTTTTTACTTGAATATACTCATCTATTTTTTCTTTCAGAAAACAAAAAAGAGTATGTATTAAATCATAAATTAGAGTTGTTCATTGTCATTGTTTCTATTCCTTTTGTCCCTCAAGGATTTGAGTCATCAAGATTTTTAAGATTTATTAGGCTCCCAAGATTATTAAGGTTCTTTCAATTGTTTAGACTAGCTGCTGTTCTCGTAAGGTTTGGTACTGCAATAAAAACTATATTTAATAGCAGGGGACTTAGGTTTATTGTTTATGCGACAATTTTCCTTATTATATTCTTTGGTTTCTTGTTCTATGTTGCAGAGCCAGAAGTTAAAACCTTTGGAGATGGAATTTGGTGGGCATTGGTAACAATAACAACAGTAGGTTATGGGGATATAACTCCCTATACAACCCTAGGAAGGATAGTTGCGAGCACATTAATGATTCTCGGGATAGGTTTTATAGCTACACTAACTGCTGCAGTTTCTGCTTACTTTCTGTCTAATTTTGGGGATAAACAAACTACACTAGAAGATGTTCTAATAAAACTTGAAGAAATAGATAAAGAGTTAGACGAAATTAGGGAGTCAAAAAATGAGTGATAAAGATTTAAAGCAATTAGCAGAAGATTTTTTTCAAGAATCTCTTGAGTCATCACCAACTTCGGCAATTATGCGTGGATACAAAGATTATTTTGATCAAATTGAAGAATTAACTGAAGAAAAATTTGAAAATGAGGGTGAAAAAGTAAAAAATTTTAAGCAGCGATTAGATGCGCTAGATTACGATTCCTTGAGCAGTAAAGAAAGGGTTACTCATGGGATGCTTGAATTTGCTTTAGATTCAAATAGTGATTCACTAATTGATAAAAGTTGGGAATTTTCAGCAGGTGTTGCTGGATTTGAGGGATTTTTGATTGACTACAATCAGCAAATGTTTGTACCTGATAAGGAGTCTGCAGATATGCTTCTAAAAAGACTAGAGCTTTATGAAAGACTCTATATTCAGATTTCAGATGTTCAAAAAAAAGGTCTTGATAACAATAGAGTGGCCACACAGCGAAACCTGAACAGAAGTATTGATCAGCTTGAAAGTTACTTAGAGACTCCCTTAGATAATGATCCACTAATGCTTGTTAACTTTGCTCCAACGTTATCTGAAAAAGAAATTTCAGACTGGAAAGAAAAAGCAAAGGAAGTAATAGAAAAATATGTACGTCCTAATGTAATGAGTTATCTAGACCAATTGAGAACTGAACACTTACCAAAGGGAAGAACCGATGAAAATCCTGGAATTATATGGATTGAAGGCGGGGAAGAGGTTTACTTAAGAAGCCTAAGAAAATATACCGGACATAAGAAAACCACAGTAAAAGAAGTTCACGAAATTGGTCTATCTGAAATTGAAAGACTAAAAAGAGAATTTCTTGAAATAGGAAAAGATGTTTTTGATGGTGTTGAAAACCCTGAAGACGTGCTTCACAAGATGCAAACCGAACCTTCTATGAGGTACGAGAGTAAAGAACAAATGCTCCAATTAGCAGAAGATACCATTGAGAGAGCATATAAACCTCTTGAAGAATGGTTTACTGTATTTCCTAAAGCTCCCTGTAAGGTGCTTCCAGTACCTACACAATCCGAAAAACATGCACCTCCAGCTTATTATTTTCCACCTTTGCCAGACGGATCTAGGGATGGTACTTACTTCTTGAACACTTACAAAGCAGAAACAAAAAGTGTATTTGAGGCGGAGAGTGTAGCTTTTCATGAAGCAATTCCTGGACACCATCTCGACAGAACAATTGCGGTTGAGTTACAAGGTGTCCCCGATTTTCAACGATATACAGCTTCAACAGCATTTGTTGAAGGTTGGGGCCTTTACTCTGAACAATTAGCTAATGAGATGGGTCTGTATTCAAATGACGTTCAGCAGTTAGGCCGTCTTGGAAATGACGCCTGGAGAGCCTGTCGTTTAGTTCTCGATACAGGAATGCATGGCATGGGCTGGTCAAGAGATAAGGCTATTGATTTTTTTAGGTCTAATTCTCCTATCGAGGAAATTAATGCAAATATTGAGACTGATAGATATATTGCATGGCCCGGTCAAGCCTGTGCTTACAAAATGGGGCAATTAAAGATTGAAGAACTCAGAAGACAAGCTGAAAAAGAGCTTGCTGAGAAGTTTGATATCCGATACTTTCATGATGAGGTTTTATGTGATGGTGGAATAACACTCTCAATTTTAGAAAATAAAATAAAAGACTTTATTAATAAATATAAAGATTAAAGCTTATAGTTTTTTACGTAAATCCTTATTTGACTTTTTAACAATTTCATTTTTATAACTTTTATGTATAGCATTTTCTTTTTTAACTCTATCTGATTTCTCACTACTAATTTCTTCTTGAAGGTATTCTATTTTTTCTTGCATTTCTTCTATTTTGTCTCTCATTTCATAAATAATTTTTACTCCATCTAGATTTATACCTCTTTGAGAAAGATTTGCTATTTGTATTAATTTATCAACATCTTCTTGAGAATATCTTCTTGTTCCACCTTTTGTTCTATAAGGTTTTATTAAACCTTTTTCTTCGTAAGTTCTGATTGTTTGAGGGTGGATCCCAGACAATGTAGAAGCAACTGAAATAAAGTAAAGAGAGACAGTTTTTTTATCATTCATATAAGTACCCTCTGTATTCTTCAGGAGTACCTTCATATCCTTCATCTCTAAACTCTTCCAACTTCTTTTTACCTGTTCTTGAGAGTTTTGAAGGAGGTTTTATAGCAACTCTAACATATAAGTCTCCAGACCTTCTTCCCTGGGGAGAGATACCCTCTCCTTTTATCTTGAAGGATTTACCACTTGGTGTCCCTTGAGGTATTTTTAGACTAACTGTTTTCTCAAGCGTTGGAATTTTAATTGTCGCCCCAAGAGCAGCCTCTGAGAAAAGTAAAGGAACTTCTAATATCAAATCACTACCATTTCGTTTAAAAAATTTATGAGGTTCAACTCCTACCTGAACTAGTAAGTCTCCATCTGGAGCACCAGCATCTCCAGGCCCTCCATAGCCTCTTAATCTAATTACAGTTCCATTATCAACACCAGCAGGGACTTTAACTTTTATAGTTTCATTTTTTATTACTGACCCTTGTGCTCTACAAGCTTTACATTCTTTATCAATTACATTTCCTTGACCCTTACAGGCTGAACAAGGCTGAGCAAAAGAAAAGAAGCCCTGGTTAGATGCTGTTTGCCCACTTCCGCTACAAATATTACATGTATGAAATGCGTTTCCATTTTCTGAACCGTTGCCTCTACAATCTTCACAAACAACTTCTTTTCTAAGGGGGACATTAGTTTCTATACCAGATGCAGCATCAGTAAATGATATTGTCAGATTTGTTTGATAGGTTTGACCCTTTCTTCTTCCAGAGCCTCCAAACCCGAATATATCACCAAAAATATCTCCAATATCTACATTGAAGCCTTGACCCCCTGAGAACCCAGAGAATCCCGAAGCACCCATTGACCTAACTTGATCATATTCTTGACGCTTTCCTTCATCAGATAAGATAGCACTAGCTTCAGATATTTCTTTGAATTTTTTCTCTGCTTCTGTGTCTCCTGGATTTAGGTCTGGATGATTTTCTCTTGCTAATTTTTTATAAGCTTTTTTAATCTCATCAGTGTTTGCATCTTTTGAAACGCCAAGGATGGCGTAAAAATCTTTTTCTAGCCAGTCTCTATTCACTTTGAACTTTAACCATTGCTGGCCTTATTAATCTATCTTCTAATTTATAACCTTTTCGTAAAACCTCTCCAACTATTTGGCTATCACCTTCCCCCGAGTGTTCTATTGCTTCATGGTATGAAGGATCAAATTCTTCTCCAACTCCCGGTACTTCAGTTATGTTTAAATTTTCGAGGAAAGTTAGTAATAGTTTATATAATGCTTCAAGCTCTTTAGGTGCTTCATCTTGATTCATTGCTATTTCAAAGTTATCTATAAGCGGAAAAAGTCCAGCCAATAAAATTGAAATAGATCCAAATAATTGATTTTCTTTATCTTTCTCGGTTCTTTTTTTAAAATTATCAAAATCTGCAGCAAGTCTTAAGTATTCATCTTTAATTTTTTCATAATCTTCTAAAGGGATGGTATGTGATTTTTCTTCTTTAGGTTCTTCTATATTTTTTTCATCATCTTTTTTCTTAGATGACGACTTTTTTTTACTCATCTTCTTCTACAACTTCACCATCAACAACATCATCATTAGATTCTTCATTTTCAGTAGCTTGATTATCTTGTTGTGCTTCAGCATAAAGTTTTTCTGCAAATGATTGACTAGCTTTTGTTAGTTCCTCAATAGAATTTTTCATTTCATCAAGAGTTGCTTCTTGATTTTCAAGTACTTTTGATAAACTATCTTTACTCTCATTAATGGCTTTAATTTCATCCTCAGTAGCTTTGTCTTTATTCTCTTCAAGCATTTTTTCTGTAGATGTAACCATGCTTTCAGCTAAGTTTCTTGTCTCAACAAGTTCTTTCTTCTTAGCGTCTTCATTTGCATGCTCTTCAGCATCTTTAACCATTCTCTCAATTTCATCTTCTTCAAGAGCAGTACCACCAGTTATTGTTATAGCTTGTTCTTTCCCAGTTCCAAGATCTTTTGCATTAACATTAACAATACCGTTAGCATCGATGTCAAAAGTTACTTCAATCTGTGGTGTCCCAGCTTTTGCTGAAGGAATATCAGTTAAGTTAAATTTACCTAATGATTTATTTCCAGAAGCCATTTCTCTTTCTCCTTGAAGTACATGAATTTCTACTTGAGTCTGTCCATCATCAGCAGTTGAAAAGGTTTCAGATCTTTTTGTAGGTATTGTTGTATTTCTTTCAATCATTTTTGTCATAATCCCACCTTTTGTTTCAACACCAAGAGTTAAGGGAGTAACGTCAAGAAGTAATACATCTTTAACATCTCCTTTTAATACACCTGCTTGAATTGCTGCTCCTGAAGCTACGACTTCATCTGGATTAACACCTTTTGATGGGTCTTTTCCTGTTATAGATTTTACAAGTGCTTGAACAGAAGGAATTCTTGTTGAACCACCAACTAAGATTATGTGTTGTATATCTGAAAAAGATAGTCCAGCATCTTCTACAGCTTTGTTTACAGGTTCCTTTGTTCTTTCAACAAGATCTGATGTAATTTTTTCAAACTCACTTCGTGAAAGTTTTTCTAGTAAGTGTTGTGGACCAGAGTCATTAGCTGTAATAAAAGGCAGGTTAATTTCAGTTTCAGTTGTTGAAGAAAGTTCAATTTTTGCTTTTTCTGCACCTTCTTTTATTCTCTGCATAGCCATTTTGTCTTTTGAAATATCAATTCCTGTTGAGGATTTAAATTTTTCAACTAACCAATCCATTACTCTTTCGTCCCAGTCATCTCCACCAAGTTTTGAATCGCCTGATGTTGACTTAACTTCAAAAACACCTTCTGAAATCTCTAACACAGAAACGTCAAAGGTTCCTCCACCTAAGTCGTAAACTAAAATTTTCTGATCTTCATTATTCTCCAAACCATAAGCTAAAGCAGCTGCTGTTGGTTCATTAATTATTCTTAGTACATTTAAGCCTGCAATTTGTCCAGCTTCTTTAGTTGCTTGTCTTTCTGCATCATTGAAATACGCTGGTACTGTAATTACAGCATCTGTTACATCTTCTCCAATGTAACTTTCAGCGTCTCGTTTAAGTTTTTGCAGAATTCTTGCAGAGACCTCTTGTGGTGTATATTCTTTATTTTCAAATTTTTCTTTCCAACCTGAACCAATTTGTCTTTTTATTGATCTCACTGTATTGTCCGGATTTGTAATTGCCTGTCTTTTAGCTAGTTCACCAACTAATACTTCTTCACCTTTAAAAGCAACAATAGAAGGAGTTGTTCTATTTCCTTCAGCGTTAGCTATAACAGTTGGTTCCCCACCTTCTAGTACAGCAACTACGCTATTTGTAGTACCTAAATCAATACCTACTGCTTTTCCCATTGATGATTTCCTTTCTTAAATAAAATTTATTGAGATTATTGTTCTCTTGGTAAGTGTCCTCGAACTCTTGGATAAGAGACAGGAGAGTGAAGAAAACATAACTTCTTTTTGTTGTAGATGCTTATTACAGTTTCACATCCGGAAAAATCACAGACGCGACCTGACGTATAGCTTTTTGATCTTCTAACACCAGGTTTAACTGATGAAGCTGTTAACGTAGAACTCATAATATTTCCTTTCTTATCTAACTTTAATTTGTTATAAAATCTAAGTATATTTACTTAGATTTAATATAAATATACTATATTTATGTTTTAATACAAACTTTTTTTTATTTTCTATTAAAAAAACGCTTTCTTTCATTACTTTTAATGCTGATATTATTGAATAATGAATAATTTGGATATTCACATAGTTGGTCTTGGGAACCTTGGTTCTGCACTTTTACAGGGTTTAACAAATTTTAACAAGAACTTAACATTCCACCTTTATGAAAAAGATGGAAAAATTAATGATTTTATTAAGAAAGAATTTAATTTAGATACAAAATTAGAAATTGATCTAATTGAAAATGGAGTTCTAATTCTTTGCATCAAACCTAAGGATTTAAATGATTTTATAGAAACGAATAAAGACAAAATATCAGAAGATGTACTAATTTGTACGGTATTAGCTGGTGTTGAAACATCTTATATTTCAAAATTTATTAGCAACAAAATTATTCGCCTTATGCCCAATTTATCAATTAGAGACAATAATGGTTTTATTCCATACACCAAGAATTATGAGGAAGATTATTTATCATTTCTTGAGTTGTTAAAAAATCTTGGATCAATTGCAGAGTACGATGAAGAATTGTTTCATATAATTACTGCAATATACGGAAGTGGCCCTGCCTGGTATTTAGATCTTTCATCAAAAATTGTTGAAGCTGCTACAGAACTAGGCCTTTCAAAATCTGAATCAAATAAAATCATTAATGAGCTTTTAAAATCATTACCATCATTAGTAAGTGAAGAAGAATTTAGTGATACTGTAGAAAAAATAAAATCACCAAAAGGTACAACTGAAGCTGGTATAAATTCGCTCATGAGCGATTCTTTTGATAAGATTATTTTCAATGCAATTAATTCTGCTACAGAAAGATCTATTGAAATATCAAAAGAAATAAATGATGAATAACCAAAAAAAAGATAGACAAGTAAATGATTATGTTTTGCTCTTTTCAGCCGGGGCGGCACTCGGAACAATCTTTTTATGGGGAGCAAGTTATATATTTCCGGAAGGAGAAATAGTACAAGGCAGAAGAGTATTTGAAAATATACCTAAGTATCTTCAATACTTGTTCTATCTTCTTAGTGCTTCTTCAATATTTATATGTGGTTACTTATTTTCCTTAAGAGCAAAAAACTGGACAAGAGGTACAGAGGAAAAAAGAAAAGTTAAGTTTAGTCAAAGAGTTATAAATTTATTCGATGGACTTTTAATGAGGACATTACTCAGATTTAAAGCCGCAGGGTTAATGCATTCAATGATTTATTTAGGATTTTTGGGATTGTTTGCCGGCACCATAACTCTCGAAATACATCATTTAATGCCACCATCATTAAAATTTTTGCAAGGAACTACTTATCTTGTTTATTCCTTCAGTCTTGAACTCGCTTCACTCGTTTATTTGGCTGGTATAGCTTGGGCTTTATACAGAAGAATTTTTGGTACTGAAGATAGATTAAAAACTAAAACCAAGATGGATGATTACTTGACCTTACTCCTACTTGGGTTCATGGGTGTTTCTGGGTTAACCACTGAGGCTGGACGAATTATCGTAGAAGGTTTTCCTAACTATGAAAAGTGGAGTTTTGTGGGTTATTTTATTGCAGAATTACTACCTATAGAAAATGGAATTATATTTCATAGAATTTCTTGGATACTTCATGTAGTTTCATTCTTTGTGTTCTTAATTGTCCTTCCTCAGTCAAAGCTACGTCATATTGTTACTTCACCTGTAAATATGTATCTAAGTCCAAATGAAAGGCCAAAAGGAGCTATGAAAGATATAGGCAACCTCATGGAGTTAGAAGACATAGATACTGTAGGCGTTGAGCTTATTGAAAATTTTACTTGGAAACAACTTCTAGATTTAGATGCTTGTACAACATGTGGGAGATGTACGTCTGTTTGCCCTGCAAACTTAACAGGTAAGCCATTAGATCCAAGAGAAATAATTCTTAAAGTTGGACAAGTAATGTCAGACACTGGGGAACCACCCGTTCCCTCTACCGTAACTACACCGATTGATCTTAAAGTAAAAAGTTCGAGCGTTTTTGAAAGGGTAACACCAGAAGAGCTATGGGCCTGCACATCATGCAAGGCTTGTGATGAAATTTGTCCAGTCAATATTGAAATATTAGACAAAATATTAGATATGAGAAGACACCTTGCCTTAATGGCTTCTGACTTTCCAACTGAATTAGGAAAGGCTTATGTTGCAATGGAGAATTCATCAAATCC
>Ga0208277_1002067_pt1 | contig 11521 bp, 13 predicted proteins | sample ETNtaG_5_FD_185782 | JGI IMG/M metagenome (GOLD analysis project Ga0208277, IMG submission 185782) | Marine microbial and viral communities from oxygen minimum zone, Eastern Pacific Ocean - ETNP201406SV205 (SPAdes) (version 2) | ecosystem: Environmental > Aquatic > Marine > Oceanic ...
CGAATGTAGAGGGGAGTTGACTCGGATATGAAATACACGGTTATAAAATTGATTTGACACGTCTAAAGTAGTTAATTTAACCGATGTTATGAAAAGACGGAGCACGGGTTCGGAACTGTGGACGTTGTTTCGCTTGTCATCGTTGTGACGATTATTATTTTATTTTTACAAGGCATATATAGGATAATATTGGGAGGAAGAAGAAGAACTATTTTGCCTCCAACAGAAATAAACTTACCTGAATTTGAATCTCAATCTGTTCAATTAAGAAATAGAAGACGGAGTGGCAGGAGATCGGATCGATCAGATGTTTCTCTTCCATCGGAAGGTTTGGGTGAAGATAGCGGAATTTTGGGCGAAGGAATACAAGAAGCGCCAATTAGTGAAGAAGGAGTTGCTGCTTTTAGTGAAAGATTAGAACGAGAGGGAGCAAAAAGAGGGTCAGTTCAGATTAGCCTATTATGGAATAATTGGAATGATTTAGATTTACATGTAATAACTCCTTCTGGAGAACATATTTTCCATGACAATAGGAAATCTGCATGTGGAGGAGAATTGGACTTGGACATGAATTTTAAGCCAACTTCAAAAACTCCAGTAGAAAATATAGTTTGGACTAAAACGCCTCCATCGGGAACTTACAGAGTAGGAGTTAGGCATTATAAGATACAACATAAAAATAGATTTTTATCAAAAATGCCCATAATTTCAAGATTTATGCTGAAAAATGAAACAGATTTTAAAGTCCGTGTAACTATAGGAAAGACCCAAAGAGTGTATGAAGGAAAGATTCGGCATAATAAAATAAATAATGAGTTGTTATTTATAGCTAAATTTGCTATTGCGGAAATGAAGAGTGGGGAATCAAAACCTAAAGAGTTGGTTTTAGAAAATAAAAATGTACAAAATTTGGAAGAGGGAGTAGAAGATTCGGAGATAAGTGAGACCCTGATTGAGATGTTGCTAGATACTTCCAACGATCTAGGACTAAGTTTGGAAAAACCAGATGGGCAAATCATTTCTTTCTTGGACATTGGGAAATATGAAAATATAGTATTTGATATAGATGAGTCAGCCAATAAACAGACAATTAAATTAAATGATTCTGTTGAAGGGAAATATGTCTTGTTCGTCGAAGAATACGAAACAACGGAGGGAGATGAGATAACAAATTATGCAGTTGCTGTAAATCACAAAGATGGTTCTAAAGAAAATTTCGAAGGTGTGGTTAATAGAGGCCAAGGAAAGGTAAAGATTGGTGAATTTGAAATTAAATAATTTATTTAATTTTTAATAGTTTATTTTTAGTATTTGCAATACTTTTTCCATCCATCTTAATTTTGATAATTTCAATTCATTATCGGTAATTCCAGACCATTTTCCAACTATATCAGTTCTTGTCCCTATGAGTAATATTCTTTCTTTAGGTACTCCAAGTGAGTGTATAAAACATACTGCTCTATCTCCATCTGTGAACCCTCCAAAATTATACATACCATCTATTTTTATTGGTAATTGATGTGTTAAGACTAGTTTCATATCAACATTAGAGGAAAGAGCATGATCTATAATTTTAGTCCAAGAGGAGATATTATCTCCGTGTGCGTGAAGTATTATTGGTATTTCTTTTTTTATAGCGATATCTAGCCCTATTCCTCCATCACCATCGCTTATAACACAAAGAGAACGGGCCCACGCCTGTTCTGCTAACTTGGTATTAAGTGTAGAAAACACTGCGCCGGCTCCATCGGCCAATACGAACAAATTCTTATTCTCTAAAATCTCAATAATTTCAGAAGTAGACACAGCAGCGCCTATTATTACTATTTTATTATCATTTGAATTGATTTTTCCAATAATATTTTGAAGATTAATTTTCCGATTAACTGTTGACCAATTATTAACATTTGAATTATTAATTTTATCTAATAATTTTTCTGCACTGTCTAAATCATCACTCAAATTCCAACCAAAAAAATCTCTTATGTCATCTTGTATTTTAATTAATTCATAATTATATTGTTCGGGCCTTTGATTAATTGAAGACATAATGACCTTTCCTATTTGTATCGGCATAGTGAGCATTGAAGAACCCTAGGGGTGCATAGGGGCTTTATGCCACCGATGCCGCTTGAGTTACCAGAGATTGGTGATGATAGTTTATTGGCAAGATATGCGTTCCTCCCACAAAGTAAAGATTATATAAAAAAATTATTAGAAGAAAACGATATAACAATTGAACAATTAATAGAAGCCCCCTGGCTTGAAGACGTTCGAGCAAGAGGGCGTGTCAGACTAGTAGAAAGTATAACACACAAAGGAGATTTAAAATCAGCAGAAATTATTGATTTGTCAACTGAAATAGGGAAGATGACAGAATGTTTATCATTCCTGCATGCTATGTTAGTAATCTGTGCATCATTTGATGAAAGACTACTGGGGAGATGGATTGAAGGTGAATCCAGTAGAGCAGATCATCTATTGGGAATGGATACTCGGAATTTCATGTTAATTGCTAAAACTTATCTTTCCGATATAAAAGAAGAAAAGGATATTTCGGGCGTTTCAGTTTATTGGATTCCAATGAGTGATTTTATTGAGTTGTGCCCCAAAATATCAGGAAATTATTGGAGGCTAATAAACCGGTCTGTGAAGAATGGTTGGGTTTGTATGGATTCAGGAGTAGGAGAAACTAGCATGCAACGTACTTCTAGACTTTTAAAAGAAAGAATTCGTGAAAATCTTAACCAAATATGTGTCCAAAGGATGGAAAAAATGGATGATGAGTTCGCCGCTCAATTTTCTTCTTCTGTAGAACGAATAGTGGGTTTATTTTCAGAAAGAGTTCAAGCAGAGATGCCCATAAGTGCCGCGAAAAGAACTGAATGGCCTCCTTGTTTTGAATTAGCAGTATCAGAATTAAATCAAGGTATAAATGTAAATCATACAGGTCGTGTTTTTTTAGCATCAATGTCTAGATCAATGGGTTTTTCTCAAGAAGAAACATTAGCATTTTTTTCAAATGCGCCGGACTATAATGCAGAAACCAGTGGATATCAAATAAATCAGATATACGAAAGAGAATATACTCCCCATGGTTGTTCTTCATTAAAGACGGGGGCGCGTTGTCCCGTACAGAAAGGCGATAATACGCTTTGTGACCAAGAATGGATGAGTCACCCTCTCAAATATCTAAGAGCAAAACAGAGAAGAAGATATAATGAAGATATGAATCAAAGTAAAGATATGGGAGGAGAAGTTGGAAGCGGAACATCCAATTCTTCATAGGTAAGTTGTAAACTAAAACAAATATGGGTGCAGGAGTGATTGTATGGCTAGAACTTTGATTATGACTGTCGATAGAGATAATGATTTAGGTGTTAAAGCTGGAATTAGGGGGCCTGTAATAGGTAGAAAGAGTGCCTTAAATGCTGTTTTAAGACTTGGTATAGCAGATCCAGAAGAATCCGATACAAACGCAATTTTAGGAGCGTTGCACCATCATGATAAGATGGTAGAAAGCGCAAAAGGTAATGATGAGTTAGAAATTGCAATATTGACAGGAGATGTTAGAGTTGGGCCAAGAAGCGATAGAGCGATTGCAAGTCAACTGGAAGAAGTAATTAAGGAATTTCAACCGGATTCAGCAGTGCTTGTCACTGACGGTGCGGACGATGAAGCATCTCTTCCAATAATAACTTCAAGAATAAGAGTAGATCATATTGAGAAGATAATTGTAAGACAAAATAGGGGTATTGAAAGTACTTATTATTACATAATTAAAGCTGTTGAAGACCCAAGGTGGCGTGCTAGATTACTTGTACCAGTTGCCATATTTTTGATGATTTTTGGGCTAGGTTTGATGCTTCCAAATGGAGGTATTTTGATTGGTGCAATGCCTCTGATAATTGGAATATGGGTACTGGCAAAGGGATTAGGTTGGGAACAACAATTAGATCGATTGTTAAATGATATGCGAGAAAGTGCTACTGGTGGTATTTGGTCTTCTCTGTTGTGGGGCCTAGCAATTGTTTCTGTACTCTTATCAGTTCTTACAGTTTGGCAAGTTCTCACTGGTTCTACCTCAGAATTAAATGAGTATGTAGTTGAGAGTTATGCTAGTATTGATGTGTTTGATTTAGATGCTGTGAATAGAGATATTGCAGTATGGGTAATTGCGCTCGATCAAGCGCTTACATGGATAGTTGTATCTACATTTTCTTTTGCGCTTTCTTTGGGTGTACTAAGATGGAAAGAAGGTACATTTACCGGTAGAAGTTTACTTTTATTTGGTTTGGGGGCAGTGATTTATACAATTTCTAGAGCCATTATAGAAGTTCTATTAACTGAACTATCTGGAGATGATTATAGTTTGGCATTTGGTGAAATATCAGATACTTGGTTTCTTCCAATTGTAGCTACTGTACTTTATTATCTTCTAAGAACTGTAGTACAATCTTTCGAAGAAAATGACGAGCCAATAAGTGGAAATAGATTTTGGGGAGTTTGACTTGTGTAATATATTTTGAATTATTTTTGTTTTTCTTTTCTTCTAATATAGTCTGAATAATTTCCTGGCCAAACAAACAAACTTCCGTCTCCTTTTAACTCCCATATTGTATCGCATACTTGGTCTAAAAAATATCGATCATGACTAACTGTTATGATTCCTCCATCATAACCAATAAGAGCTTCTTCCAAAGCTTGTTTGGCATCAGTATCTAAATGATTTGTGGGTTCATCTAATAAAAGCATATTATTTTCTTCCAATAAAAGGCAAAGTAACGCCACCCTGGCCCTTTCTCCTCCACTTAATTTCGAAAGTTTTGTCTTTGCCATATCAGAAGTGAATTGAAATTGGCCCAACATAGATCTAAGAGTTGCATATTCCATTTTTGGTTTTAAAAATTGAATTTGTTCAATAGGAGTTAGGTCAAAATTCAATAATCTATGATCTTGATGAAAATACCCTATTTGAACTCCAGGACGAATGTCTATTTCACCTGAATCTAAACTTAATTCACCATTAATAATTCTTAATAATGTAGTTTTACCTGCTCCATTTGGACCTATTATTCCTATTTTCTGGCCCCTTCTTACGCCGATATCTAAACCTCTAATTATAGGATGAGATAAACTTTCAAATGACAAGTGCGCTTTTTTAAAATCCAATACTTCTAAACTACTTTTTTCTGTTGCTTTCATATTGAATCTCAAGGACTTTCTTAGATTTGGTTTAATAGATTTTAGCCATTTCAACTCGCGTTGTGTACGTAGTATCATTACATGTTTTTGAGATACTGATTTATCATATTTATTGGAGCTTTTCATAGATTGCATAGCACCTTTCAGCCTTTTCAACTCTTTTTGTGTTTTGTCAATTCTATCATTTAAAGTTTGTAAAAAAAGTTCTTTTTGTCTTAAAAAAGAAGTATAATTACCATTATATCCTCTTGTGTGGGCATCTTGAACTTCTATAATATTATTACAAACTCTATCTAAAAAGTATCTATCGTGGCTAACAATCAAAAGTGCTCCTTTAAATTTGGTTAAAAAATCCTCTAGCCAATTTAAAGTCTGTAAATCCAAATGGTTAGTCGGTTCATCTAAGAAAAATACATCGATCTCATTTAAGCCAACAAGTTGTCTTGCTAGTGCAACTTTAGCACGTTCTCCTCCCGACAATAAAGAAAGTTGTATGTCTAACGGGTGGTGTGCCAAATCTAATGCTTTCAGAATTTCTTGAGCATGCCCTGCAACATCACCTCCACCTGAGCGTGCCATGAGGCTTTGTAATTCTTGATATCTGTCCATATCTGGTTGCCAATCCCCTTCATAAAAGGAAGGATTGGCCATTTTCTCCTCTAAATGTAATATTTCATCTTCTATTTCTTGGAATTGTCGTCCACGTCTACTAAGTTCTTCTCCTAAAGTAGCATTTTCATCTAAGTCTCTAATTTGTGTTAAAAATGCCAAACGAAGGCCGGCTGCAAAGGAAATATCTCCGAGATCTTGATCTTGATTGCTAATAGTACGTAATAGAGTGGTTTTTCCTGCACCATTATGCCCAACAATGCCAATTCTATCTCCTTCATCAATACGTAAGTTAACTGCCTCTAAAACAGTCAGAGGTCCAAAGGCTCGGTGCACCTCCTCGAGACGAATCAATTCCCTGACCATGAAGCATCGCGGGAAGATGTTCAATATAATACCAGTACAAATCAAAAGAGATGGCGCGTACGGAGTTCATGGAAAGCACGGAGGTGGAAATAGTTTGGAATGGGTCAAGGTCACGCGCTGAATTACTTCTTTCGGCAATTTCACCGGATGATCCAGAGGCATTTTCATCTCAAATAATAGATATAGAAGGATCTTCTGAATTGAAAATAAAGGTTATTTCTTCAAATTTAAAGTCTATTAGATCGACAATAGATGACATATTAGTTTGTTTGGCTGCAGCGGATACTAGTTTGGATGTTGTGGAAGAAAAATAATCTATGTAATTAAAAAATCGTATTATTGAAGTTAGATGGATGATACCGCGTATCATGGTTGGGGTACCGCATGATCGATCACATCTTCTTTGGGAAGGAGATATTGGAAATGGTTTAGCCACTCCATTGTTCCTAAAATCGATGGAGGGTTGGATAAATGCTATGGTTTTTGATGAGCAAGGAGGAGGAAGCGGGCCCAATAACATATCAAAAGGAAAAATAATATGTAAAGAAAATGGTATTCTTTGTGGGAAACCAATAATAAACAAATTAATACAATTACATTTTTCTGAATGTGATATTGTTTGGAATGTGAATGAAGGAGAAGAAATCTCTAAAGATCAAATAATTTTAGAAATAAAAGGAGTTTCAAAAGAAATTTTAAGAGTTGAAAGAATAATGCTAAATATTTTGGGAAATTTGTCAGGTATTGCTACTAATACAAAAAAATGGATAGATAGATCAGCACAAATAAAAATTGCTGCAACACGTAAAACAGACTGGGGTTTAATGGATAAATGGGCAGTTTATGTAGGAGGCGGTTATACTCATAGATTGAATAGAAATGATGCTGTAATGTTAAAGGAAAATGATTTTGCTGCATCAAAGAGAAAGAAAGAGGTGTATTTGGAGACAATATCTAGAGTTATTGGTGAATTAAATATTTCAAAAGTTAATGATTTTATTATTGTAGAAGTACAAAATATAGATGAAGCAGTGATAGTTGTTAAATCATGGAGAGATAGGATAAAGGATGTTTGGAAAGAAGCAAAAATTGTATTGTTATTAGATAATATTGACATAGAAAGCGCCAAAAACATATCTGAGAAACTAGTAAATAACAATCTACGTGATCATTGTATTCTAGAAGCATCTGGAGGTATTGATATTGATTCTTTAGAGCGCTGGATTAAGACTGATATTGAAATTATTTCATCAAGTAAATTAAACCGGGGAGTTTCTCCTCTTGATTTATCAATGTTATTCCAAAAGGAGTCGGTATAATGTCCAAAATACCAAAGAGTCATCCAAGATACAAGTCATTAATCTCTAGAGAAAAATTAGTTCAGGCTTCAAATAATGGACTTTTGGCTGAATCGGCTATGATTGCTCATGGAAGAGGTGAAGCTTTTGATTATCTTCTGGGTGAAAAAACTTCTAAATCTGCTTTGAAAGCGATTAGAGAGGTTGCAACTAGACTTAAAAAAGCAGAAAAACCTGTTATATCTATAAATGGTAATACAGCAGTTTTAGCCGGGGAAGAATTGATAAAAATTGCAGCATTTATTTCCTGTCCAATTGAAATAAATATATATTATAGAACTGATTTAAGGATTTCAAAATTATTAAATTTAATGAACATATATAAGGATAAAATTGCTAATGAAAATCCTCCAAAAAATTGGAAAGGAGATTGGGCAAAAAGTATCAAAGAAGTAAAGATATTAGGTGAAAAATGTAAAGGGAAAATTCTTGGATTGGATGGCCCTCGTTCAATTTGTTCTTCAGAAGGGATAGAGAGAGCAGATGTGATATTAGTTCCTCTAGAAGATGGAGACAGATGCGAAGCACTTATTGCCCTAGATAAAGAAGTTTTAGTTATTGATTTGAATCCACTTTCAAGAACTGCAAGAAATGCTACAGTAACTATTGTAGATGAGGTTTCTAGAGCTTCAAAGTTATTACTAAAAGAGATAATGTCTAATAAATATAATGAAGGGATTTGGAATAATGATATTATGTTAATGGATGCTTTAGATATAATATCAAGTTCAATGAATCGAATCTAAATTATTTCCTATGATATGGACTTCCGCGGATGATTTCGGTGGCCCTATACAACTGCTCTAATAGTATGGATGCTGCCATTTCATGAAGGAATGTCATTTTTGAAAGTGATATTTTTTTAACTACTTTATTTTTTAATCCATCACTAAATCCATCAGGTGGGCCTATAGCAAAATTTACAGTTTCATCACTTAGTGATACTTGTAAAACTAATTCAGATAGTTCTCTACTTGTTTTCTGAGTTCCATTTTCATCCAAAATAATTAAATCTCCGTTAAGATTTGTCAATTTTTTTTCATAATTATCGAGACCTTTTTTATCTGAATATAACTTAACTGTCATTCCACGAGAAGATATTTTATTAGAATAATCAGTGATTATTGATGCTAAATTCTTATCTTTGGGTTTACCAAAAATGTGGACAACTATTCTACCCATAAATATATCCAGAACCCCATATGTAATAGGATTTCGCAAAGCATCAAGACTATGTGGTATTACGGAGGTTCATTATGAGTCGCTGGCGCCGTCGGCGTAAACCCAAACCCTTTGTGGAAGAGCCACATATGCGTGGAGCCAGAATGTGGATACAAGACCTAAGAGAGTTATGTGAAAAATCATTCAATAACCACACCGATGGGCAATTAAAAGTTAGAGAAATGCAAATAGAATGGACAGTAGCGAATAAAAACGGAGAAGTTTCTGATTCTTTGTTGGAAGGATTAGATAGGAGGGCTTTTAGGCTCTTACAATCCAACGGAGAAGAATGGTTAGAATGGCTTGACAATGATGGTTTTTGGAGTCCAGGATGGAAGGGGGAGGTATCAGAATAATGATTTCACTTAATTTTTGGATATTCTTTTATTTTTTAGTTGGAGGTGTGATTCTATATTATAGCAGATATCAACCATTTCCTGAAATAGGTAGAAGATATTCTTTTTTGGTTGTTTTTTTTAGTATAATTTTTGCTATTGCGAATACAGCGCCTAGGGAAACACTAGAAGAATTTCCCGCTTTAATATCTGTAATTATTGGGGGTTTTGGAGTTATTTTCGGAGTTAGACATATGGTGATTACAAAACAAGATGTTATTTTGGCTCCATTTGGAGGTATTTTATTATGTGTAGGTGCAATTGATTTATTTACTGTTGATTGGGTTGATTCAACAATGAATGAACAAATATTTTCATTCATAATGGCTTCTGTCATTGTAATACTAGAAATTTATCTTGCATTTAGAGGTTTAGTAGTGGGCGTCCCAGGTATATCTTGGTCTAAATCTGGATTGAGGCAAATAAAAAGAGGGTTGATTTATGGAGAAAATGGTGCAATTGAACATTTTAAAAAATCATGGGATATGAATGATCCTTGGCTTAATACTATGAGTCATGCTGCATTATTATTAATCTATGAGAAAATTGGAGATGAAGAAAAAAGTGCAAAACATCTCTTAGAATTAGAAAAAGAAGGCGGTTGGGAAGCATTGGACGAATCTTGGACGGAAGTGATAAAAAATTCACTTAATGAAATTTCTATATAATTTTTGACACGAACTATTCAAAATAACAGAGGTCCTCGCGGATATACAATGGTTCGCATAACAAGAGTCCATACTGGAGGAGGAGACAAGGGAGAAACTTCGCTATTAGATGGAGCTAGAGTGAGTAAAGGAAACCCTAGAGTGGAAATGTATGGAACTATTGATGAATTAAATTCACAACTTGGAATGGTCAGAATGGAGCTTCAGAGATTTGATAAAGCGTCCGATGAATTAAAAAAAACTATTGATATTGTTTTAGGAAGAGTGCAGCAAGAATTATTTGACATTGGAGGCGAATGTGCGTGTACACCCGGGAAACTGCCTTCGGTGATGGTGCTCATAAGTGAAAAGGAAGGAGATAGATTAGTCGAAGAAATGAATATGTGGTTAGAAGATATAGAGCCACTTGAATCATTCATTATGCCCACTGGATCTGCGCCTGTTGCAAGTTTACATGTGTCTAGGACTGTGGCTAGAAGGGCTGAACGGATTGCGTGCTCGATGATAGAAAATGAAGGGGAATCAGCAGTTAGAATTGAAATTATTTCTTATTTGAATCGCCTATCGGACTGGATGTTTGTCATGGGGAGATGGATAAGTACTAAATGTCAAGAAAAAGAAGTTTTATGGACGCCTCTTGGGTTGAGGATAAAAAATGACTAAACCGGTAGTCCGGAGTTAATCCTATATTTGCGAACAGAATTAATAATTTCCTTTTCTTGGTCAAATGTTAAATGTTTTTCAGTATCATCAAAATTTAACCATAAATAATTAGTGTGCTCATGCGATAGTGTAACATCTAACTCTTCTGTCTCGGCCAAATACCAAAATACTTCTTTGGGAATATCTTTTCCTTTCCGCTTGAATGTATATTCCGTACGGGCGTTCCAACTCTCATCTATCACCACATCTTTTATTCCAGTTTCTTCAGTTAATTCTCTCAAAGCCGTATAATGATGATTTTCATCTTGATCTTCAATATGTCCTTTTGGGAAACTCCAATGGCCTTGAGGGTATTGAAGTAGAAGTATGCTATCATAATTGATTAATATGAAACCGCATGACGTTTCCATAATGCTCCGAAGAGGTATGTACCTATCGTAATTTTCTATAAATTATTAAAAATATAAATATTATTTGTTATTGGTTGTAAAAAAAATACTACAAATTATGTAAATGATGGTTGATTTAAATGTATAAAAAAATATTATCATTAAACATTAAACGTATAATTACTGATACTGATTTAGATGGTGTTGTAACAGGGGCCATATTGAAGAGGTATTGGGAAGATGCTGAAGTAATCTTCACACAACCAGGACAATTGCGTTCTGGCGTATTAGATGATAAAATAGATATTTCGACAGCGATATGTGATTTACCATATCATCCTAAATGCGGATTAAATATTGATCATCATCAATCAAATAAACCAAATGAAGAATTAGAAATTAAAGGAGTTGTTGCTTGGGAGGATTCGCCTTCTGCTGCTCGAATAGCATACAATATTATATCCAATGAATTAGATCTTACAGATTTAGATGAATTACTTATATGGGTCGATAAACTCGATAGTGGCAAAATATCTAAAGACGAATATTTATCAGAAAACAATGTATTATGGTTAGGGAGAATAATCGGAGATGATCCCAAAATTGCATCGTATATATTAGATAAATTGAAAGATAAAAATTTATCT
>Ga0208277_1002068_pt1 | contig 11521 bp, 9 predicted proteins | sample ETNtaG_5_FD_185782 | JGI IMG/M metagenome (GOLD analysis project Ga0208277, IMG submission 185782) | Marine microbial and viral communities from oxygen minimum zone, Eastern Pacific Ocean - ETNP201406SV205 (SPAdes) (version 2) | ecosystem: Environmental > Aquatic > Marine > Oceanic ...
TGTCATTGCTTCTTTATCTTTATTGTTTACTTTATCGAATATCATAAATAATAAAATATAAAAGTTTGAATTAATTCATTTTGAGATAAAGTAATATTACTGTTAATGATAGTATTGTTTTAAAACGATCTTAAGTGGGAGTTATTTTTATGTATAGAAAAAGTAATATTGTTTTAATATTCTGTGTTTTACTTTTACTAAATAACTGCGCGAGATTAAATCCTTTTTCAAAAAAAATGGATGTCGAGACCTCAGAAATTGTTAACTCACAAATATCGATGGCAGTAAATGCATTTCTTTGGAGGGCAAGCTTAGACACTGTATCCTTCATACCCGTAAATGCTGCTGATCCTATAGGTGGTTTCATATCTACTGATTGGTACCTTGAGCCAGAAAACCCTAATGAAAGAATAAAACTGAATATTTATGTCAAAGACAGAAGGTTAAGAGCTGATGCCATAAGTGTTACGGTTTTTAGAGAAATAAGAGTGTCTGAAGAATGGGTTAAAGCTGATGTAAATCCTGATACCGCAAGACTAGTTGAGGCTTCTATTTTAACAAAGGCACGCGAGCTAAGAATTGGCTCTCTTGGTACTAGCTAACATCTAAATGTCTGAATACCATCCAGATAAAATTGAACCATATTGGCAAAAGATTTGGTCAGAAAAAAAGTCTTTTAAACCAAAGCCTATTTCTGAAAAAAAACCAAAAAAATATATTCTAGAAATGTTTCCTTATCCCTCGGGAAATATTCATATGGGGCATGTGAGGAATTATACAATTGGCGATGTTGTTGCACGTTATAGAAAAGCCCAAGGTGACAATGTTTTGCATCCGATGGGTTGGGATGCTTTTGGGATGCCCGCAGAAAATGCAGCGATGGAAAAGAAAATACACCCAAAAGAATGGACTTATAAAAATATAGATAATATGAAAGCTCAACTTAAATCACTAGGGCTTTCAATTGACTGGGAAAGAGAGATTGCTACATGTGACCCAAACTATTTTAAACATCAACAGAAAATATTTTTAGATTTTTATAGCGCTGGAATTGCTTATCGAAAGGAAAGTGAAGTTAATTGGGACCCAGTTGATAAAACTGTTTTAGCTAATGAACAGGTTATTGATGGAAAAGGGTGGAGATCAGGAGCGCCAGTAGAAAGAAAAATTTTAACACAATGGTTTTTGAAAATATCAAGTGACTCTCAAAGGTTGCTTGATGAGGTTTTAAAGCTTGAAAACTGGCCTGATAAAGTTAAAACAATGCAAGAAAATTGGATAGGTAAATCTACTGGGGTTTCTTTTGAATTTGACTGCTTTGATGTTAACCAAAAAAAATATAACCCAATTAAAGTCTTTACAACCAGGCCAGATACATTGTTTGGGGCTACATTTTGCGGCATATCAATTGATCACCCGATATCTAAGTCTCTTGAAAAAGATAAGAAAATCAAGGAATTTATTGAGGAATGTAAAAAAATTGGTACAACTGAAGAAGCAATAGAAAAAGCAGAAAAAAAAGGCGTAAAGACGGGTTTTAAAATTAAACACCCCTTCATAAAAGATAAATTCCTTGATGTGTATATAGCAAATTTCATTTTAAGCGGATATGGAACAGGGGCGATTTTTGGCTGCCCAGCCCATGATCAGAGAGACTTTGAATTTGCAAAAAAATATAAAATTGAAATCATACCTGTTGTGAGCTCTGGAGAAACAGAAAAAGAAAAAGGTGACAATCTTGATGAGGCTTACACGGGGGAAGGAAAATTAATTAATTCTAGTTTTTTAAATGGAATGAATATTGATCAAGCAAAAGATAAAGTAATAGAAAAGCTTATTGAAAATAATAATGGAAATAGGGAAACAAATTTTAGGCTTCGTGACTGGGGTATATCTAGACAAAGATACTGGGGCTGTCCAATACCAATTATTCACTGCGATAAATGTGGAATAGTTCCTGTTCCTGAGAAAGATCTACCTGTTGAATTACCAGATGATGTAGACTTTATTAAACCAGGGAACCCTTTAGAGCGTCATGAAGAATGGAAATCAGTTAATTGTCCGAAGTGCAAAAATGAGGCAATTAGAGAAACTGACACATTCGATACATTTATTGACTCATCGTGGTATTTTGCAAGATTTTGTGAACTTGATAAGGCACAACCATTGGATATCTCAGCAACTGATTATTGGTTACCAGTTGATCAATATATAGGGGGCATAGAGCATGCAATACTGCATTTATTATATTCAAGATTCTTTACAAACGCACTTAAAGAGACAGGGCATTTAAATATTAGTGAGCCTTTTTATGGAATGTTCACGCAAGGAATGGTTTGCCATGAAACTTACCAAACCGTTAGTGGTGATTGGATTGAACCGGAGCTGGTAACAATAAAAGATAGTGAAGTTTTGCATAGAAAAACAGGAGAGCCTCTAAAAAGGGGACCTTCTGAAAAAATGTCTAAATCTAAAAAAAATGTTGTAGATCCATCGATAATAATTGAAGAATTTGGTGCAGATACTGCAAGATGGTTTGTTCTTTCAGACTCTCCCCCTGAAAGAGATATTTTTTGGTCTGAGTCTGGGGTTGAAGCCGCAGGTAAATTTATTAAGAAGATATGGAAAACTATTGTTGAGCTTAATAAACTTATTGAAAAAAATGTTTCAAATAAAAATAATGAAAAGACTATTAACCTAAAAAAAACAAATCATAAAACGTTAAATAATATTACTAAGGACTTAGATAGCCTCAGCTTTAATAAAGTCATAGCAAGACTCTATGAGTTTGTAGGTGAAATTTCTAAAATAAAAGAAAGTGACAATATTGATTCTAAGGCAATAAGTGAGACCCTATCATTTCTTTTGATTATGCTTGGACCAATTACACCGCACCTAGCCGAGGAAGGCTGGTCACTTTTTGGTAAAGACAAAGGAATGATTTGTGAGCAACCATGGCCTAATATTGAAGAGAGCTTAATAGCTGAAAGCACAATAAAAATTCCAATTCAGGTTAACGGAAAAAAGAAGTCAGAAGTTCAAGTAGATAAAAATATTGATGAAAGTAGACTAAGAGAAATAGCTTTAGATGATGATAGTATTAAATCATTTATTGGCGACAAAGAAATTAAAAAGATTATAATCGTTCCTAATAGGATAATAAATATTGTTGTTTAAAAAAAATTTTCTAGTTGTTTTTTTCATTAGTGCATTTTCTTTATCATGTACTTTTGAACCTCTTTATTCTGAAAAATTCCTTTTAGAATATGAAATAATTGAACCGTCAAAATCTAATAAAAAACTTCACGAAATATATAGAAATCTTAATAATTTAGCTTCTATAAATGAAAGTGGCGATAGCCAGTATACAGTCGAACTAGAGGCCCAAAGTAGATTTGATGATATTGATGTTAGAGAAGATGAAAAGGTAATGAGAATGGGTGTCTCAACCACAGTAATATTTAAGATCAGAGAAAAAAATTCAGATAAAATTCTATTTACAGGTCAAAGTATAGGGTCAAATGCTTTCAATAGAATTTCAGAGCCCTATTCAAATGAAATTGCTAAGAATGACGCAGTTTCAAAGCTATCCATGACAATCGCATATGATATAAGAAATCAACTTGCCCTTTATTCTAAAAAATTTAAAAAATGAAAGGAAAACAACAAGATATTTTTTCAATAATTAAAGAAGAAAGCACATCTTTAAAATGTATTCTTTTATATGGGCCAAACACATACCTAGTTGACGATACTTATAATAAGTTATGTAAAAGCCTTTTTGATGAGAATGATGTTTTTGCTCCTCCAGAGTTCAATATTAAAGAAATATCAAAAGACTCTGATATTTTTTATAATGAGGCAAGGTCCCTATCTTTCGGTGGCGGAAGAAAATATTTAAAAATTGATATGGATAATTCTGAAACATCTGGTCCTATTCTGGATTTACTTAAAGATGACTTAAACGAAACTACACTTCTTATTAAGGCTGGAAATTTATCTCCACGATCAAACATTAGAAAGTCTATAGAAAAATTAGAGGATGCCTTAATAATTCCATTTTATGAAGATGATTTCGTGAGCTTGAAGAATTTCATTAAAGAAAAATCAAATAACAGAGATTTTAATTTCGATGATAGCGCTATACATGCAATTATCTCAATGTCTGGTTTTGAGAGAAGTCAGGTCAGTGATGCTTTAGAAAGAATAATGCTTTATTATGAGTTTGCTGAAAATAAAAATATTAATGATGAAAAAATTAAAGAAATATTATTTGATACCAATCAAAACCAAATAAGTGAATTATGCAAACATATATGCTTAGGTGAAACAAGACTATCCCAACAAGTCTCTGATAGACTTTTTCTTCAAGGTGTTACGCCCCCTCAGTTTATATCGGCATTAATATTACATTTCCAGAAGTTACATTTAGTCGGGCTAAGTATAACATCAGGCCAATCAATTGGTGATGCAATGAAACAAATAAAGCCTCCAATTTTTTTTAAGGAAGTTAATGCTTTTAAAACTCAAATCAAAAACTGGAATATTGCTAAAGTTGAGAGGGCTCTTGAAATTTTAATTGAAAGCGACCTATTAACAAAAACTAAGCCAGGTCTTGGAAAAAGTATAATTGGAAATATTGTTATAAGGCTAGCAACTGTGGCAAAAAAACAGTCTAATTAAGCTTGTCACAAATAAAATTTAATTGGTCATATGATAAATATTTAATTTTAATCTCGCCCTTTTCCCCCTTACCCTCATCTATCTGAACAGATAAACCTAAATTATCTGTCAATTTTTTTTCCAGCATTAGCGTATCAGGCGATTTTTGACTTACTGAAGCTTGCTTTGATTTCTTGTCTTTCTTTAAGTAAGAAACATAGCTCTCCAACTGTCTTACACTCATTCCTTTTTTTATTGCAAATTTTGCAACAGGCAAAGGATCTGCCAGAACAATTAAAGCTCTAGCATGTCCTGACGATAAATCACCGCTTTGAACAAGTTGTTGAACTTTATGGGGAAGGGATAAAAGTCTTAGCGCATTTGCAACATAGGCTCGAGACTTACTTAATATTTTAGAGAGATTTTCTTGCGTATAGTTATATTCTTTTTGTAGCTTTTCAAAGCCTAAAGCTTCCTCTATTGCGCTAAGATTTTCTCTTTGCATATTCTCTATTAAACCAATTTCTAAAACCTCGATTTCATTAAAATTTTTAATTATAACTGGAACTTCATTTAGACCGGCTTTTTGAGCGGCCCTCCACCTTCTTTCGCCGGCAATAATTTGGAATTCTTTATCATTCAAAGGTCTAACTAAAATAGGTAATAAAATACCTTTTTGTTTAATTGATTGCGAAAGTTCATCTAAAGATGTTTCGCTAAAATTTTTTCTTGGTTGATCTCTGTTCGGAACTAAAAATTCAATTGGAACATTTGTTTGATCGTTAGCAATTTCAGTGTTAACTTTTGTACCTTGATCATTAGACTTTTCATCCAAGTCGCCTATTAAAGCTGCCAAGCCTTTTCCTAAACCCTTTTTCATTTTTTTACCTTTTTAAAAATTATTTTACTTCCCAATTTACTCTATTTAAAAACTCTCTTGCCAGACTTATATAAGCTTCACTTCCTGCACATTTATGATCATAAATTAATGCAGGTATTCCGTGTGAAGGAGCCTCTGATAGTCTTATATTTCTTGGTATTTTTGTTGTAAAAACACTTTCGCCTAAATAGGCTCTAACATCCTCTTCAACTTGAAGTGATAAATTATTTCTCTTATCAAACATCGTTAAAACGACACCAGATAACTTAAGCCTGTCATTAATCGTTGAGCTTATACCATCAATAGTTTTTAAGAGTTGGCTCAAACCTTCAAGTGCATAAAATTCTGCTTGAAGCGGAACAATTGCTCCGTCAGATGCTGCAAGTGCATTTAGAGTAATTATGTTAAGCGCCGGAGGACAATCTAACAATATAAAATCGTAATTCTTTTGACCGGAAGATGTGCTTCTTAAAGTTTCCCGAAGCTTGATTGCTCTATCTTCATCTGCTGATAATTCTATTTCAACTCCAAGCAAATTTTCATTGGCTGTTATTACATCTAAATTTGGAATATCTGTTTTTATTACACAATCTTGTAATTTTTTGCTAGAAGACAAAACGTCATAAGTTCCAACACTTCTTTTGGCGGGCGAAACTCCTAGACCCGTTGAAAGGTTGCCCTGAGGATCCATATCAATTAATAAAACCTTAGCATCACAAGCTGCCATAGCTGTTCCCAAGTTAACTGTGGTGGTCGTTTTTCCAACACCCCCTTTTTGATTAATTATAGAAAATATTTTTTTACTCATTATGGCGTTTTGCATCCTTTATAATAAATATTTTAGAGTTTTTGTTAGTGATACTTGTTTCAAGAGAGTAATTAATATCCCATTTTAACTGTGCGTTCTTTAATTCGCTTTGCCATGACTCACCCTTAGGAAAAATACAAACAGCACCAAGCTTTATGTCTTTGTAAAATAAAGGTATCAGTTTATCCAAAGGTTTTAGGGCTCTAGCAGTAATTACCTTAGAAAAGGGTTTTCTATCTACTCGAATGTCCTCATATTTTTCTTGAATGACATTTAAATTTAACCCCAGTTCATCGGATACATATTTTATAAAATCAGATTTTCTCTTACTTGGCTCTACAATAGTTACCTTCAAGGACATGTGAATAATTTTAAGAACAACCCCAGGCAGTCCTGCGCCAGACCCAACATCGCAAACAGTTTTTGTTTCACTGGGGAATAGAGTTATTAGCTGCGCACTATCGAGGATGTGCCTTTCCCAAATATCATTTTCTGTACTTTTAGAAATAAGATTTAATTTTTTATTAGCTTTAATCAATAAATCAACATAATCACTTAGAGTATTCTTATTAGGAAAAGACAAAAATTCAGAGGGTTTTTGTTTTTCAACTAGCAAATCATACACCTTTATTATTTTTGATATGTGATATTATTAAACCAATGGCAGCAGGAGTAATCCCATCAATTCTTTGCGCATGACCAAGAGTTTCAGGTTTTGCCTTCATTAATTTTTCTTTATTTTCGTTAGAAAGGCCATTTATTTTTTTATAATTTATATTTGGATTGATCCTTTTTTTCTCATCCTTTCTAAACCTCTCAATATCTAGTTGTTGCCTTACCAGATACCTATCGTATAATGCCTCCGCACTGATTGTTTTTTCAATTTGGGGAGATAGACTTTTAATATCATCCCAAAATTTATTTAAATCATCATACTTTACTTCAGGATAACTCAATAATTCAAAGGCAGATCTTTTTTTTCCATCAAGATTAATATTTAACCCTCTTTTTTTCGCCTCATTTGGAGAAATTTTTAGCGATTTTAATTTTTTTCTTAAGTTAGATAAATCCTTTTTCTTTTTAACCCATTTATCTTTTCTCTCTTTTTTTACTATTCCGGCCTCTATTCCAATATCTGTTAATCTTTCATCGGCGTTATCCGCTCTTAAACTTAACCTATATTCTGATCTCGATGTAAACATTCTATAGGGTTCAGAAACCCCTTTTACTACAAGATCATCAATTAGAACTCCGATATATCCATCAGCCCTGTCAAGAACCAACCTTTCCTTATTCAGGCTTTTTAAAGCTGCGTTAGCGCCTGCTACTAATCCTTGAGCAGCCGCTTCTTCATAACCTGTCGTTCCATTAATTTGCCCTGCAAGCCAAAGTCCCTTTGTTTTTTTTAAGCTAAGACAATGATTAAGCTCTCTTGGATCTATGTAATCATACTCAATAGCGTAGCCATACTTTTCAATTTCTACTCTTTCAAGACCAGGTATTGTTCTTATAAATTCATCTTGTACATTCTCAGGCAAAGATGTTGAGATTCCGTTGGGATAAACTAACTCGCTTGAAAGCCCCTCTGGTTCTAAAAATATTTGGTGGCTATTTTTATCTGAAAATCTCTCAATTTTGTCTTCAATTGAAGGACAATATCTTGGACCTACACCTGAAATATTTCCATTGTTTATTGCGGACTTTAAAATATTCTTTTCAATAATTTTATGAGTCTCTTCTGTTGTTCTCGTTATGTAACATGGTAATTGCTTATTATTATTTTTACCTGACAAGTATGAGAAGGCCTCAGGAACTTTATCACCATTTTGTATCTCTAAAGAAGTGTAATCAATAGAAGAGGAGTAAAGTCTTGCTGGTGTACCTGTTTTTAGCCTTCCAAGAGCTAAACCAAATTTTTCTAAAGTTTTTGAGATACCTTTTGATGGAGGTTCTCCAACTCTTCCACCTGGTGTTGTTTTTTTACCACAGTGAATAACGCCATTTAAGAAAGTTCCCGTTGTTAATACCGTTTGGTTTGCTGAAATTTTTATTCCATCCTCACAAATTACGCCACAAATAGTGTTTGCGTCACTTAGTATAAAATCCTCAACCGATCCTTCAATTATTTCAAGACCGTTAGTTTTATTTAGCTCATCCTTCATATTTAGGGCATAAAGATCTCTATCTATTTGAGCCCTAGGGCCCTGCACAGCAGGTCCTTTTCTTTTATTTAAAACTTGAAAATGTATACCTGAAAGATCTGATATACGACCAATTATACCATCAAGAGCATCTATTTCTCTTATAAGGTGCCCTTTACCAATACCACCCATTGCTGGGTTACATGATAACGCACCTATTGTATCAATTTTATTAGTAATTAATGCAGTTTTTGCACCAACCCTTGCTGAGGCAGCGGCGGCTTCACAACCAGCATGGCCCCCTCCAATAATAATAACATCGTAATTCTTCATTATTACTTAATAAAACTATAATAAGTTCTTATCAAGTTGTATTAAATTTATTATTTGAAAATAATTAAAAAGTGTTTCACGTGAAACAATTTACTTTCCAATACAAAATTTACCAAAAATTATACCCAAAACTTCTTCATTGTCAGTTTCCCTGGTAATGCTATCTAAGCTTTTAAGGGCTTCTCGTATGTGTATAGATATTATTTCTAGGTCTTTGCCGGAAATTCTTTCAAGAGAGTTCCGGGCATCGATTAAGTGATTTTTTTGTCTTTTTTTGTTTAGAAAAGCTCCAGTATTAGTTGATATAATATTTTTAATTTTTTCTTCTAGTTTGTTTTCGAAAAGCTTTAACTTTTTTTCTTTTTTTAATGAAATTGATATATTTGGTCGTAAATTATGCTTTTTTTTGAGATCGCTTTTATTAATTACAACCAAATCGTTTTTTGAAAGGCTCAAATCAATACCTTGATAGGGGGTTTTATCATTATTTGCACCAAGATAGACCTTTATATGCGCAGATTTTAATGCTTTTCTTGTTAATTTTAGCCCTTCTTTTTCTATTTCATCATTTGCTCTTCTTATTCCAGCCGTATCGATTAAAGTAACTGGTATCCCGGAAAAAAATTTTTCAGACCTTAAAATATCTCTTGTCGTACCGGGTTTTTTAGAAACAATGGCAATTTTTTTTTGTGATAAGTAGTTGATTAAACTAGATTTTCCAGAATTTGGTCTACCAATTATTGCAATCTTTATTCCTTCTTTTATTATATTGCTACTTTCTTCTGTTTTTAGAAAATCTGTAATTTCTTTTTTTATTTTCTTTGAAATCTTCCGTATATCACTTAAAAGATTTTTTGGTATATCTTCATCTGAAAAGTCTATAGAGGCCTCTATGAGCGCGAGACACGTTTTAATTTCATTAGACCAAGAAAAGTATTTATTGCTTACGAAATCTCCATAATGCATAAGCGCCTGAGAACGTTGTTTTTCTGTTTCGGAATCAATTAAATCAGCCAAGCCTTCAGCTTGAACAAGATTTATTTTTCCTGATAGGTAAGCTCTTTTTGTGAATTCTCCAGGTTCAGCGTGTCTAAATCCATCTATAATAGAAAGCTCATCTAAAATTTTTGAGATTATAGACAAGCTACCATGTGTCTGAAATTCAACAACAGGCTCGCCAGTAAAACTTTTTGTACCTTCATAAAAAATTACAACAGCTTCATCAAAGATCTCATTCTTACTGTCGTAGAGATTACAAACTGTTGCAATTCTAGGTTTGATTGTTTTTTTTGTAATTTTTTTTATTGCAGTTATTGCCTGCTGGCCAGAAACTCGAACAACAGCTACTCCCGATTTTCCTGGAACTGTCGATAAAGCATATATAGTCATTTTTTAGGTATTCATTGAATCGTAAAATTCGTCATTGGACTTTGTTTGACTTAATTTATCTAGCAAAAATTCAATCGCATCAATCGTTCCCATCGGATCTAGAATTCTTCTTAATACATAAATTTTGTGAAGTTTTTCTTTGTCTAAGAGAAGCTCTTCTTTACGTGTGCCTGATTTCATTATGTCTATAGCAGGGAAGACTCTTTTATCAGCCATTTTTCTGTCTAAGACTACCTCTGAATTTCCAGTTCCTTTAAACTCTTCAAAAATAACCTCATCCATTCTACTGCCAGTATCAATTAGTGCTGTTGATATTATTGTTAAAGAACCACCCTCTTCAATATTCCTGGCAGCACCAAAGAATCGTTTTGGCCTTTGTAGGGCATTCGCATCTACTCCGCCCGTTAATACCTTGCCTGAAGAAGGAACAACTGTGTTAAAAGCTCTTCCTAGTCTTGTTATAGAATCCAATAAAATAACTACATCGCGTCCGTGTTCAACTAATCTCTTTGCCTTTTCCATTACCATTTCTGAAACAGCCACGTGCCTTGTTGCAGGTTCATCAAATGTAGATGATACAACTTCACCATCAACAGTCCTTTGCATATCTGTAACCTCTTCAGGGCGCTCATCAATTAGCAAAACAATTAGATAACATTCTGGTTGATTTTTTGTAATAGAGTTAGCAATGTTTTGTAATAAAACAGTTTTACCTGTTCTTGGAGGCGAAACAATCATAGCTCTTTGTCCCTTACCTAGTGGCGCTACTATGTCAATAATTCTATCAGAGAGATCTTTTTTTTCTGCATCTAATATTTCCATTGTAAGAGCTTCATCAGGATATAAAGGTGTTAAATTATCAAAATGAACTTTTGTTCGCATATTTTTAGGATCTTCAAAATTTATTAGATTTACTTTAACAAGCGCAAAGTATCTTTCCCCTTCTTTTGGACCCCTAATATATCCCTCAACAGTATCACCAGTTCTTAAAGAAAATTTTCTTATTTGAGAGGGGCTAATATATATGTCATCAGGGCCTGGTAAATAATTGGCGTCTGAAGATCTTAAAAACCCAAATCCATCTTGTAATACTTCGATAACACCTTGCCCTAAAATTTCTATATCTTGGTCAGCTAAATTTTGTAGAATTGCAAAATATAATTCTTGCTTTCTTAAAGAACTTGCATTCTCAACGCCGTTTTCTTTCGCAAATTCTATTAATTCTGCTGCTGATTTTTCTTTAAGATCTTGTAGTTTTAATTCTTTCATAGGTCTTGCAATACTTCCAACTATATCCCTTAAATAAAA
>Ga0208277_1002069_pt1 | contig 11521 bp, 10 predicted proteins | sample ETNtaG_5_FD_185782 | JGI IMG/M metagenome (GOLD analysis project Ga0208277, IMG submission 185782) | Marine microbial and viral communities from oxygen minimum zone, Eastern Pacific Ocean - ETNP201406SV205 (SPAdes) (version 2) | ecosystem: Environmental > Aquatic > Marine > Oceanic ...
AGAGATTCTCAAGGTCGTTCCCGATGCAATCGTCGAACCTAATGATTTGCACGGTTCCGGTGACCACTTCCATGTTAGGGTGATATCTGAAAGCTATGAGGGCGTTTTGCCACTTCAGAGACAGAAACCAATACTGAATCACTTCAAGGATTACATTTCCGACAACATCGTCCATGCTCTTGATCTGAAGTGCATGACTCCGGAGCAAGCAGAAGTATCCACTCAAACTGCTTTCGACCCACATGGTCAAGAGCATGAGTTCTATGGGGTGCATATCCGAAGACCAAGGAAGGAGTGATTGAGATGAGCTTTGAATGGACACCAGAAGAACTGCAACAAGTTGTTGAAGAGAATAAAATTGTTATTTTTATGAAGGGTACGCCAGAAAACCCCCAATGCGGATTCTCCGCCAGAGGCTCCCAGGTCCTCAGCTCCGTAATTGCCGAACTAGGTATGGAGACATTTGCATGCGTAAACGTCCTACTTGATCCCAGAGCCAGACCTGCATTGAAGGAGTGGTCAGACTTCCCAACCATCCCTCAGGTATTCATCAACGGAGAACTGATTGGTGGTTCCGATATAGTTCTAGAGATGTATCAGTCTGGAGACCTCCAGAAGATTCTTGCTCCAGAGTGAGGGATTGGATGTCTGAGCCGGCCGATGACCGGCGAATAATGCTAATCGCGCTGTTCGGAGCCATGCTGCTCTCTTTCGCACCATTGCTGTATATTCAATCCGACACCAGCCCTATCACAGGAGCGTTCTTCCGAATGCTATACGCTCTCCCAATTCTGATGTTCCTCGTCTGGTACCTGAATCAGGATGATCAGAGGGGAAGAAAGAATAGGATGCTCGCCTTTTCTGCTGGTTTGCTTCTGGCAATCGATTTCGCTGGATATCATAGTGCTATAGACTACATTGGCAGTGGAATCGCAACTTTGATTGGCAACTCTCAGGTAATTATCGTAACTCTCGTCAGTTGGTGGCTGTTTGGAGAAAGGCCGAACCGAATGATACTACTATCTCTACCGATGGTAATGCTGGGACTACTGTTCATCTCAGGAATTTGGGACGATGAACCATATGGAGACGACCCAATAAAGGGAGTAGTAGGGGGAATAGTTGCAGCGATATTCTATTCCTCATTCCTCATCCTCTACAGATTCTCAAATCGAATCCGTGCACCATCAGTCAATCTTCAATTGGATGCTACTGCAGGAGCGGCAACGGGCCTCCTCATTATTGGAATACTGCCTCTCTCCAGTCTTGGCATAGAACCAATTGACTTCTCGTTCACCTGGCCCGGACATGGTTGGATAATCCTCCTTGCTCTCTCTTGCCAGGTAATTGGTTGGATCTCCATCACATACGCTCTACCAAGACTCCCGGCAGCACATACATCATTCGCCATTCTCCTCCAACCGGTTCTAACAATTCTATGGGGAGTCATTATCCTCTCCGAGAATCCATCAATTCAGCAGATCGGCGGCATGTCACTGATATTCGCGGCAATAATTGCAGTAACTATGTTTGGAACGGCTGAAACAACATCCGAATAATGCCATACGACACATCCAGCCTTCCGGCTGCTCCAGAAAGGTGTACAGGAGAGAGATAATTGCGAGGGGATGGGATGCACTCAGCGAGAACCTTTCGTCCTGTACGATGTGACCAGAAAGGCGGCAATAGTTAATCGTTTTGAGAAATTTACAGATTTTGTTCGCTTTCTTCAAATTTTGCAAAATCACTCCACAGTGAGAATCTCTGGACCACCTTCAGTAATGAATACAGTATGCTCAAACTGTCCAACATTTCCTCTATCGACATCTCTCAGAGCACTGTAGACCTCAAGAAACCTAATCGAGGTCAATTTCTTGACAAGAGCCTTCCATTTCCTCTTTAGCGACTCATCATCCTCTTCTGGAAATGGCTTACTAAGCAGTGGTGAAGCCCACCTTTCTGCAAATGGAAGGGTGTTATATCGTTCTTCGATGTATCTTGCCATGGTGGCCCCTAGAGGCTTCAACTTACCCTTTGTGAGAGCTTTCCTAATCTTCACATCCCCGGTTACTCTTAGAATATTGGCCGAATCAGCTGGAGGAATATTCTCGATCATTCCACTCTTACCAGTAGTATTGAACGGCTCCACTGCATACACCCCTCCTGCTTCTACTTCTCCTTTGTAGCCAGGGCTATTCCGACCGCACGCATACATTGGTATCGAAACTCCTGAGTGTAGGCTCCACCTCTCCATCTTGTGGCCACTTAGATTCCTAATTGGCTCAAAACCCGCATCCACTGATGCTTGTTGGGCCGCCTCTCCTATGACATGCCAAGGAGTTCCCGGATGCATCTTCTCAATCGCTGCATCTCTAGCCTCTTTTGCTGCCCTGATTTGTTCAGTGTGCTCCCCCCCGTTTCCAACTTCTATTGTTAGAGCGTTGTCTCCAAGTGCTCCTTTGATGTGAACGCCAACATCTAGCTTCACAAGATCGCCCTTCTGGAAGACCATCTCTCCCTCAAATTCCTCCGGAGGAGTAAGCTCGCTGTTCGATGTATAGTGGGCAGCTATGTCGTTAACTGAAATTGTCACGGGGAAGGCTGCCTTCCCACCATGCCTTCTGATGAACCTCTCAGCAGAGTCTATCACTTCTGACCAATGCTTTCCAGCTACAATCTCGCCCTTAATCCCCTCAAGAGTCCTTCTGGCTACGTGACCCGCGTCTCTCCATTGCTTCAGGTCCTTCTCTTCCACCATGCTAAAACTTCCTCGGAACTGACTTTCCCCTCTCTTACAACCTCTATATTCAGCGACTCAGGCGAATTCCAGACCGTATGCCATGCTATCAAAGTACTGGGTAGACCCCCCTCACATGACCCTTCAAACCCCAAAACAGTATGTTGCGGGTTACTTAGAGAATCTGCTGCTTCAAGACAATCTAATAATGGCGTCTCGCCTGTTTGATTTGCACTGGTAGCAGTTAACGGGCCGGTCCTGAGAAGCAACTCTCTGGCTCTATTATCTGAGACAACACGGATTGCCACCCCTCCAACTCCTAGACGAGAATCCAACTCTTCCTTAGATTTGAGAATTATAGTAAGAGACCCATCCGGGAAATCTCCTAGGATTTCATGCACATCCTCGGGTACCTCTACAATCTCACTGGCTTGACTAAGATTAGCAACTCCTAGGCTCACCGGGGCAGTCCTCGACCTTCCTTTTATCTCAAACAACGAATCTAGAGAACTTGGTTCGGGGATGCAACCCAAAGCAGGAAGTGTCGAGGTCGGATATACAACGCACTTCCCAGAAAGTACCCAATCAACGATATCATTCACTTTATCACCTATCTGATATGCCTTCTACTTCCAGGAGGCAGTGAAGCAGAATGTGCAACGATCGTCCCAACACGCAGATCAAGATTTGACTGATGCGTATGCCTCTGAGAAATCCTAGCCAATTCGTATACTCCAAAGTAGACATTCAATAGTGGAATTAAATAAAGCAATTTTCCAGCTGCCCTATTGTCCCACATTTTACTAGTCACTGCTTCTCCATCAACTTTCACTATCGCAACTCCCAACATCTTCTGACCAACCGATCTTGAGAATATCAAACCCGTCACTCTCCAGTATAGCCAGTGACTGGCGAGTAATATAGCCGCATATGCAAAAGAATAGTGAAATTCAGAAGATGACCATAGAGTCACATTCAATGCATTCGCAATCATCCCCCCAGTTGATAGGTTCAGTACTGTGTATACGATTGAGACATCAATCACGAAGGCTACTAGCCTCCTCGCCCAAGAGGCAAGGATTGCCCCATCTGGAACCGACCAATGCTCCTGCCCCTGGGAAACTATTGCCTTAGCTAGCGTTCCGCTACTATGAACGGAGATGGGGGAATCATGATCTCCCATACATGCACCTCATGCAGTACCCAGGAGATGCCATGCCTCAAGTTTACGACTCCTCACGTGTTCAATCCAAGCACTCCAATTATCATCATGCCTCAAGGTATCCGAGTTTCCAATTACCACAAGACCCCTCTTCGCTCTGGTCAGTGCCACATTCAGTCTTCTTTGATCAGAAAGGAAGCCGATATTTCCATCCGAATTTGACCTAACACAGGAGAAGATTATCACATCTTTCTCTCTACCCTGATACCCATCAATAGTCCTGACTTCCACCTCTTGCAGCGACTCGGGAAGCAAATCTCTGATTGCTCTAACTTGTCCTGCGTAGGGAGTTACTATTCCGATGTCTTTCAGATCAAGACCACCTTCGTCTACAAAACCCATTAGAATTTTTACTGTCCATGACGCCTCTGCGACATTCTCCTTTGATGCCCCATCAGGGGATAGCAGCTCATCACCATCGACTGGAAGAAATGACAACGGCGAATCCCAATTTGGCCAAAGCATCCCAGGGGGAGCCTCTCTTTCAGCCCCACTAATCCCGTCCTGCAGCATTCCTCCGTAGAACTGTGAATTAGGGAATGCAGAAATTGAAGGATGCATTCTGTACTGGGTATCGAGTAATAGCGGCTTGATTCCCATGTCCACCAATCTTTCGAACAGAGACCGACTCAAACCTCCCTTCTCAGCTCGCCTAGAAATCACGGTCGGAGGAAGCTGTCTATGATCGCCCACTAGAACAATCTGCCTAGCTCCCTTTACGATTGGAACCAATGCCGCAGGCTCAGTTGCCTGAGTAGCTTCGTCCATTAGCACTCTGGCGAACCTTCGTCCATCGAGTAACTCATGTCCAGATCCAATGCAGGTGCAACAAAGAACCTGAGCCCTATCTAGGATGTCATCTCGAATCTGTCTTTCGATTCTCCTCACTTCCTTCCAGCCTCGGCTCAAATCTCTGTGGGCAAGTCCCTTTTCCTTCCCTCCCCTCATGCCTTTGATTCTTCGAGACAATTTTTCATTCCTCTCAATCTCTTCTAGAAGATCTCTATTCAACTCGTGACTTTCCATCCTCGCATCCATTGTGGCTACTCTAAGACTCTCTCTAACTTTCACAGGCTGCCCGAGTCTTACTGCCCTAACGCCCCTTTCTAGCAAACCTTCCAGTAAGTTGTCAACAGCCACATTAGAGTCAGCAACTGCAAGAACTGTCCCAGTGTCTTGAATTGCCCAGTTCTCCAGAACCCTAACCGCCGTATGTGTCTTGCCAGTTCCAGGAGGACCTTGAATCAGGGTTAATCTACTGTTTATCGCTCTCTCTGCAGCATCCCTCTGAGCTTTGTTCATATCACTAGGGAGCGCGACCCTTGTTTTCTTCACGCCTCCTAGTTCTGGAATAAGAGATGCAGTTCCCACCGGGTCGTGAACTAGGCCTAGAATCAGCTCCCTCAAAGGAGCGCTCCCATCTTCCTCGAATATAGAATTCAATGCATCCCTCATCCTATCGAATGCAACTCTATTTGCTCCTCTATCGATCCTCCAAGTCCCCTTTCTCAGACCCTGAGGGGCTTCGGGAAGGACAATCCGAATCGAATTCCTGCTTCTATTGCTGACTATTGCCTCAATAGGCCTCTCAGTCAATGGGCTATTCCTGCTTAGCATCACTATGTCGCCCTGTCTGAACCGATGGGAACCCAGATTTTTCCCAGCCCCCATTCGAAGCCTAATGATTCGTTGTCCGAACAACCAACCGTCGGTCTTGGCGTTTAATCCGAAAAGGGCAATACCATTTGCCTCCAATTTTTTTTCCGGCCAATTTCTGAGCCTCTCCTCTGTCATCGCCAGTTCGTCATCTAACTCCCATCGAATCAGACTTAGGTAAGCTTCATGGTGATCCTGGCTCCTTCTGAAACGACTTGGAAACGCTTTCTCAGAGCCGACCACGAACCCCCGTCACCCCTCATCCCTTTCACGGTTACTTGACGAGTGCTTGCCTCAACAAAACAAACCACTTCCAGTGAGAATTATACGTTCATCACTGTCGAAAGGAAATGCTGGGGGGACGGGTTTGGTATTTGACAGATTTAAGTCATGGAGCAATTCTAATCCAAAGGGCATCATATGCCCCTCTTGTCAGCACTTGAATCAAGAGGGGACCAAGATTTGCACGAGATGCTACTATCAGATAGATCGCGCATCTTTTCAGCAGAGCTCAGCTCTTGAAGATGAAGAGTCTACAGACCTATTGGATCAGCTGATGAGTGAGATTGAGCAGGAAGTAGACGATGAACCCATTGCCCCCTCCTTTGCATTCGACGACCTGACCGTCGAAGTCTCCCAATACGCGGAAGACGATGAAATCAAATTGGATAGAAAACCGAATTTTGATCTAATGGGACCATCTAGCGATGAAATAGATGAGGAATATGAACTAACTGCAGATGACATCCCCCAATTCGTTCAGAAATTCGAAGTTCCGAAAGGCCCCGTGGAAGAGGAAGAGAGATTGGACCATCGAACAATAGAGTTGATTCAACCAAATGCCGAAACTCCCAATTTCAGCCAACTAATCCCCCCCAATGAGATTCCAGGCGCGAATGATTTGCACCCTCCTACAGAAGACGTGGAAATCGAAGTAGACGACTTCGATGGTGACGGGAAGATAGACGAATTCGAGCAAGCCTTTGCCAGAGAAAAACCCCCAATAAACAACCAGAATCTAATCCCATCCGCCCCATCAATACCAATTCCGAAAATTATGGCAGCCCCCGTCTACGAAGAAAGCACATCAGAGTCTGCCGAAATGCCAGTTCATTTACCATCTGCCCCAACTCTCCTATCAGAAGAAGGTGATCCAAATGAAACATCAAATCATCAATCAGAACTCTCTTTCTGGCCATGGCAGCAACAGGACGAATGGCCAGTACCGGAAATAATCAAACAGCTTCAGGCAGCCTTCAGATCAGCAAAGGAGCAGAACAAGGCCCAAACAACAGTCCTTCTAGATGAGGTGGGACCTCACTTGGGAAATAGGACCTCTTTAATCTACTCAGTTGGTAAGTTACTGATGTCAATTGGAAGGGACAAAGAGGTACAAAGAATGGTTGAGTCTGCCTACGAAATTAGTCCGGAAGACCCAGATGTGGCCCGAGCAAAGGAGAAATTGACTTCATAAATCAGCCATGTTACGCAGTACTGATGCGAAGGAGCCCATCCACCAAGATAATGCACAGGCGGGCAACCTCATCAATCAGAGTCGATGAAGGCCTAGTGCTTAGACCCGCAACGAAGAACAACATCCCTGAAATCGTCGAAGCATTTGAAGAAACATGGCCAGATGTCATCAGGGCCATGCCTTGGATAAATCCAGACAAAGAAATCAAGTCACAGATAGAGAATTTCATCGGAGACACCGAGCGAAAGGGAAGATCCGGGCTTCTCCATCACTGGATCATGGTACGTCCATGGGATGACTATGTGATCGGACTGATAGGATTCGATAGAATAACCAGATCCGATAGAGCCACATGGAACTTGGGATATTGGGTACGCAGTTCTGAGCAAAGACATGGATACGCCCGAAAGAGTATCGACGCAGCGCTAAGTTGGCTGGGGCAAGTCGGAGAACTAATTGTCGAAGTAAAGGTCGATCCAAATAACGCCCCAGGTTCAAAGACCGTAATTCGAACTGTCAGAAAGTGGAATGGTGAGAGGTACTTATCAGGAGACTCAGCAATTACTGTAGCGGGTGTTAGGACCTTGCACGAGTGCCATCTAATCGAAGTTGGCCCGGAATCATCACATATTTGAGCAGAAAAGTACGACGACCCATTCAAAAAACACGCCTCGACTGGTTAATCTGCCCTACGGGGCAGTGGTGCATCCATGTCTCCAACAAAACCTCGCCAGACGCTTCCCGATTCGGACCCAGAAGAGACCGATGAGTGGCTTGAGTCGTTGAGGAATGTGACCGAATCACACGGAAGTTCCAGAGCCCGCATACTTCTCCAGGAACTAATGTCAGAGGCATCGTCTCTTGGAATTGACATATCTACCTCCAGAACACCATATCTGAACTCTATATCAATAGATCAGCAATATCCTTATCCCGGAAATTTGGAAACCGAGAAGAAGATCCAGAACCATATTCTTTGGAATGCAGCAGTAATGGTGTCGGATGCGAATAGGAGAATGGATGGAATAGGGGGGCACATTTCCACTTACGCCTCGAGCTCAACATTGTACGAAGTCGGATTTAACCACATTTTCAGAGGAAAGGACCACAATGGAATCGGAGACGCACTGTATATCCAAGGTCATGCTAGCCCCGGAATCTACTCTCGTGCATTCTTGGAGAATAGGATTAGCAGAGAACAAATCTCAAACTTCAGGCAGGAAGCCTTCGCAGACGGTCTCTCTTCATACCCACATCCTAGACTGATGCCTGAATTCTGGGAGTATCCCACAGTTTCCATGGGACTTGGTCCACTTGGTGCCGTAATGCAAGCAAGATTCTGGAAGTACCTCCACCAGCGAAATCTGGCCGATACCTCCAAAAGTCGCGTTTTTGCATTTCTAGGTGATGGAGAGATGGATGAACCTGAGGCAATTGCATCCATTGCAGTAGCCGGTAGAGAACAGTTGGATAATTTGATCGTCGTAGTAAATTGCAACCTTCAGAGATTAGATGGACCAGTCCGAGGAAACTCCAGCATTATTCAAGAGTTGGAAGGGCTATATCGGGGTGCAGGATGGACAGTAATCAAGATTATCTGGGGTTCTGGATGGGATAGAGTGTTCCAACTAGATTCAAATGGTGAACTGTTGAAGAAAATTGAGACAATTACAGATGGAGACTGGCAAAGACTCAGCACCCTTTCTTCAAGAGAATTCCGAGATGAATTGTTCTCTGGAAGCGAATCACTACGGGAATTGGGCGGTTCCATTTCTGACAAAGAACTTGAGGGGTTGACCCGCGGAGGTCATGACCCAATTAAGGTATATTCTGCTTACCAAGCAGCTTTGTCAGCAAACGGACCTGCTGTGATCTTAGCACATACCGTAAAGGGATGGGGAATCGACTCATTCAAGGGAAGAAACTCCACACATCAGAAGAAGAAGATGAGTCTTGAGGACCTAGTTTCCTATCGAGATGCATTGGAGCTAAAATTGGATGACTCCAGGCTCGAGGCCGATCCATTCGTCACTCTCGATGAAGAGTCAGATGAAATGAAGTATTTGTTAGGGAAAAGAAAACAACTCGGGGGACTTCTTCCTTCGAGAAAACCATCCATAATCTCTACAGAACTTCCCGGCGAGGAAACCTACGCAGCCTTCGATAAAGGGACTCCCGAGGGCCAAGTAGTTTCCACTACAATGGCCTTCGTCCGACTATTGAGGAACCTAATGAAGTCAGAGATAGGCCACCGGGTAGTCCCGATAATCCCAGACGAAGGAAGAACCTTCGGGATGGACCCCCTGTTCAGCGAGTTCGAGATTTTCGCTTCAAAGGGTCAGAAGTACACCCCAGTAGATCACAAGATGCTGCTGAATTACAAGGAGTCTGAATCTGGACAGGTACTCCAGGAAGGAATTTCTGAGGCTGGAGCAATAGCGTCATGGATTTCTAGCGCTACTTCTTACTCCAATGCCAACTCACCCACAATTCCATTTTACACCTTCTACTCAATGTTCGGTTTTCAGAGAGTAGGAGATCAGATCTGGAGTGCTGCCGATGCTAGGGCTCGCGGGTTCCTCATGGGTGCAACTGCAGGTAGGACGACATTGAATGGCGAGGGGTTGCAGCATCAGGATGGCCACAGCCTCTTGATGGCCTCATCAGTACCCCATTGTCGCGCATGGGATCCTGCTTATGCATACGAGCTCGCCACAATTATCAGACATGGAATCGATGAGATGTGGAGCCAGAATCTGGATGTATTCCACTACGTGATGCTGTACAACGAGAATCAACAACAGGTCCCAAAGCCAGAAGGTTCTGATGAGGGGATCATTCAAGGTGCATATTTGATCGAAGAGTTGGAAGGGGACGGAACCAAGGTCAGACTACTAGGTTCTGGACCGATCCTCAAGCTCGTCAGAGAGGCCGCCAAGGATCTATTGAAAGATCATGGAATCGGATCGGAAGTTTGGTCAGTTACTTCCTACGGAGAACTTAGACGAAGAGGCTTGGAACACGAGAGGGCGACCCGACTCGATCCAGAACACCCATCGAAACCATACGTTTCCGAATGCTTTGGAGACGAAACCCCAACAATAGCAACTTCCGATTACGTTTCCTCGGTACCTGAGATGATACAAAGATGGGTCGGCGGTCGCTACGTCGTTCTTGGTACCGATGGTTTCGGCCGTTCAGACTCAAGAGAAAGACTCCGAGCCTTCTTCGAAATCGATACAAATAGCATTGTGATTGCAGCTCTTTCCGCATTGGAGCAGGAGGGCTTATTGCCCCCAGGAACAGTGAAGAAAGAAATGGGCAATAGGGGGATCTCATCCCAAAGGATTGACAAGACCGAGTGATTCAATGGGAAGAATCAGGAACTTTGCTGGATTCTGGGCTAGATGGTTACCATGGATTGCAACTGGAACGGCAGCAGCGTTTCGCAGACTACCCAATAGATCGCAGAACGAAATTAAGGAGGTAGCAAAGGAGCCTAGCAAGTGGCGGGACTCAATCGAGAAGGCATGGGACACTTCGAAAATCAGTGCCGAACACTTCAAGCGCACCTCGGCAACACTATCCAGCATATTAATTGGAAGAAGAGTTAGCAGAAAGGAGAGAATTCAGGCTAGAGACGACTTAGCTGCATTGAGCTTGGTGGTACCGCCTCTAAGGGTTTTCATGATTCCCGGCAGTCAAGTTTTGCTAGGAATAATGGCAAGAGTAACGCCATGGAGGCTAGTGCCAGATGACTGGGTTCCGATTAATGCATTGAAGAAGGTCAGGGAAGGAGGAGACCTCCTTCTAGACGAAGAAAGCAACTTAGTTAGCAAGCTACTAAGGAGATGAGCTAGTCAACCATTGTGATATTAGAAAGAAAGTAGTTGTGCCTCAGTGCATCACCTAGACTTATCCAGTCGGGAACCTCCCCCTTGAAGTCATCATACCTATGTCCAGGGATGAGCCTCCAGTCTTCAGGAAGACTCTGAAGGATCTCTTTAGCTCTAATCAGGCTCCTCTGCTGGGCTTTCGGATCACCACCCGGAAGATCAACTCTGCCAGCACTCCTTACGAATAGCAAATCACCTGCATGGTAGACTCCATGACCATGAAAAGTCACATGGCCAGGAGCATGGCCAGGTGAATGTGTCACTGAAAGACAAATAGATCCTGCTGACCAAACCACACTCTCTCCTGGGGCACATTTCCAAGTATCTGTGAAGTCTACATTTCTGAACACAATATGGCCCAATAGACTTGGAACTCTGGCATCCTCATGACCCAAAACCTCCAGTTCTGGAAATCTCTTGATCATTCCCGGGAAACCCGCTGCGTGATCCCTATGGGTGTGTGTATAGAGTAAGTGAGTCGGCTCCAAACCTTCTTCCTCTAGTTTTGCGACCCATCTTTTTGCATCATATGGATC
>Ga0208277_1002071_pt1 | contig 11516 bp, 9 predicted proteins | sample ETNtaG_5_FD_185782 | JGI IMG/M metagenome (GOLD analysis project Ga0208277, IMG submission 185782) | Marine microbial and viral communities from oxygen minimum zone, Eastern Pacific Ocean - ETNP201406SV205 (SPAdes) (version 2) | ecosystem: Environmental > Aquatic > Marine > Oceanic ...
TTTCACATCAGATCGATTGGGTTTCATGGTTAGAAAGCAAGCGAAAGGACGGGGTGGAAGGAAGACAAATAATCCACCTGGTATCGAAGGAGCATCTATTGCAGGTGGTGGAAGAGTCATCATATTGGAAGATGTAACAACTACAGGGGGTTCAGCCATCCAAGCGGTGAAGAGAATTGAGGAAGAAACAGATTGCAAAGTAGTCGCAGTGATTAGTATTCTAGATAGGCAGGAAGGTGGAAAGGATGCCTTCGAACAAGCAGGAATTCCATTTGAAAGCCTACTGGTTCGCTCTGATATTTCTGGGTGAATTCTTTGCAATTAAGTCCCAATGATGCCGATTTGACCGGTCCTTCGGCCATAGATTCAACTGCCCCGGAGGGTTTGGTATTCCATTATGCTGATGAAGCAAAACCATTGGCGACCCCATGGCAAGTTGCTGCTGAAAGAGCAAAAATGGTTCGTAAATGCAAACTTCCTCCAGGGCCAATACTCGATCCAGCATGTGGTAGTGGAATACAATTGGCGGCTTATTGTGCAATGATGAATCGAAATGGTATTGGAATTGAGATGGACGAATCGACAGCGAATGCTGCAAATTCGAATCTAAGAAGGGTTGCAGATCACGGTTTTGGAGAATCTCTTTTGAATTCAATAATACGAATTGGTGACGGCACCAAAGGGAATCCAGATGAGAAATATGCTATGCTACATTTAGATCCAGCACGGCCTCGTAATTCTCGAACTCATGGTCTCGATGAAATGGCTCCTAGTCTTCCTGAAATTTTTGAAGCTTGGAAAGATAGCCTCATCCAAGGAGAACTAGGCCCCGCAATACTTCTTGATTTGTCACCAAGACTAGACTCAAATCAACGTCAAGAAGTTGAAGAGATTGTAGATAATTTTTGGCCAAAAGTCGGTAAAACATGGGTATGGACAAGCAGAGGCCGGGGCAGAGTTGACAGACTATCGTTGTGGATAGGCCAACTATCAAAACCAAATGTTTCGAGAAGGTATGTGAGAATACCTCCAGATATCAAGCAACAACCACTGGTTATAGAAGGCGATCATAAGGAAATATCTGAACATCGTAGGCCTCCAAGAAAAGGTGAATACGTAAGCATTTTAGATGCCGCATTGGTTGAATCGGGATTGGCTGAGCAGTATTTTGAACATACGTTGCCTGGACAAGATGTGACCTGGAGCATCACTAAGGGCAGAAGGCCTCAAATCCACCATTCAAGTCCGATTGAATGCTCAAATGCTCAACAAAAATTATTGATTCAAGCTTCAGGCAAAATTGTAAAACTGGTTCATACTGAATTATCTATTGATACAATCTCTCATCTAGTGGATGCTTCAAGAGATTATGGATTTGGAAAATTAACACTTAGAATGACGTTGGAACCACACCTCCAACCTAAACTTCAGGGGAGCCTCGACAGACAACTCGCATCGAAAGGAGGAACTCATGTCGGATTTGTTGCAAAACAACCTCACGATTCGATGTTACTGCTCTGCCTAGAATCACAATAGGCTTTTAGCACCACGAACAGCGCAACTCAGCATGGCGATTTCGTGGCGCAGTGTCGCGAATGGGCAATCGCGGTCTTGATATAGGGGTGGTTTGTCGCAAAGTCGCTCGACATCATGTTGTACGCGTTTTACAGGTGAAATGTAATGGCAAATGACCAAGATTTGGGAGACGACTTCTCCTACATGCTTCGAATGGCAGATACGGACATTGACGGTCTCAAGCCGCTAAGGACAGCTCTTACCGCTGTACGTGGTGTAGGTGCTCGTACAGCAGCCAACATTTGCAACATCACTGGATTCGATCCAGGAATGAAGGCAGGACATCTTGATGCATCACAACAAGAAACCCTTCGTGAGGCTATCGAGAGCTACGCTCAAAACGTTCCACTATGGATGCTAAACCGCCAAAGAGACCTTGAAACCGGCGACGAACTTCACCTGTCCGGACAAGACCTCAAACTTACTCATGAAGACGACATTTCTCGTCTTCGTTCAATCAAGTGCTACCGAGGAGTCCGCCATGCTGGCGGACACAAGGTACGTGGACAGCGCGGTCGTTCAAACGGTCGTTTCGGTCTGACTCTGGGAGTACAGCGTAAGAAGTGATAGGAGGAATTACAAATGGGACATCCAAAATTTGCAAGACCAAAATACGATACTCCGCCTCATCCTTGGAAGGCAGACAGAATTGAAGAAGAACATGCAATTCAGAAGAATCACGGTCTGAAAAACATGACCGAAATTTGGAAGGCAAAGTCTGCTCTTCGTCGAATTCGTGGCCAGGCAATGAAGTTGATTGGACGTGTAGATACCTCTGAAGGACACTACTCTCGTGAAAAGGATGCTCTACTAGCGTCATTGAACCGCAAGGGATTAATCGCAACAGATGCTATTCTTGACGACATTCTATCTTTGACTGCAGAGGATATCCTAAACCGTAGGCTGCAAGCACAGGTTTACTACAAGGGCCTTGCATGCTCAATGAAGCAAGCAAGGCAATTAGTAACTCATGGTCAGATTTGTATTGGTGACCAAAAGGTAACAATTCCTTCATACCCTGTAACTAGGGATGAAGAAGAGTTGATTAGATACCATCCACGTTCAAACTTGAATGATGAAAATCATGCAATTCGCCAGACAATCATGGGAGTGCGCGAATCTGCTGAATACGCAGAAGATGAAGTTGACCCTGAGTTTTCACAGTCTGAAGCCACAGATGTTAATGAATCAGCGGAAGATGCCCCAAAGGCAGAAGATACAGTAACCGGGGGCGATGAATGATGCGAAAAGCAATCATCAACATTTTCTCAAGTTACAATAACATATTGATGACAGCAACCGATCTTACCGGTGCTGAAACAATAGCAACGTGCTCCGGCGGACAAGTAGTGAAGTCTTCGAAGGATTCTGGCGGCCAGTTCGCCGCAACCCGTGCTGCAGAAAGAATGGCAGACCAATTGAAAGAGAAAGAATTCACACAAGTCATAGTCAAGTATCGCGCACCAGGAGGAAACAAGTCCAACAACACAGGACCTGGTGCACAAGCAGCAATCAGAGCTCTAACTCGTGCAGGCGTTACAGTAACTCGTATCGAGGATGTAACACCAATCGCCCACGACGGTACAAAGAAGAAAGGTGGCCGCCGTGGCCGCCGTGTCTGATTAAGAGAGGTGTCAAAGATGAAGTCAGAAGTTGTAAAAGGTTGGCCAAAGGATAACAAAATTCGCATCGTTCTTTCTGATACTAACGCAGCGCAGGTAAACAGCCTTCGCCGTGCAATATTAGCAGATGTCCCTAAGATGGCAATTACGAAAGTTCGATTCGAGCAGGGTGTGACTCAAGATAACAAAGGAGAAGTTATCGAATCAGTCAACGTACTTCCAGATGAGGTATTAGCTCACAGACTGGCTATGGTTCCAGTCCCGACATTCCTAGAGGAGTTTGTATTCCCAGAAGATGATCCAAACAACGAGAATCTCCCTGAAGATCAGTGGGGTTCACCTCTTTCTCAGATTATCTACCACCTATCTATTAGAGGACCTAATCCTGATGCTGCAGAAGAAACCAAAACTGTTTATGCAGGCGATTTGAATGTACTCGGTGAGACCAAGTTACAGATCAAAGAGGAACACAGCCGTATTCCTTTGACAATTTTGTCCAAGGGTCAGTATTTGGAATTATACGCTTATGCAGTATTAGGGCGCGGTAGGGAACACGCAAAATGGTGCCCTGCAGCAGCAGTGACCTTCCAACCAAGACAAAAGGCAATTCTCGCAAAGCCAAAGAAGGCAAATGTTCTGTTCGACCTTAACCTAACTTCTAGGTCTGGTCGCTCAATCGATTCAAAGATGTTCACAAACAAGGAATGTACAGATGTGGATGCAGTTCTGGATTTAGAAAATGCACTACATCAAGTAGGATATGGTACAGGCCGTGACACAGATTTCGATAATGCAATAGTAATGGAAGACATCGAGGGAGAGTACGTATTTTCATTCGAGTCAGATGGTTCAATGCCTGCTGAGGAAATATTCAATCGAGCATGTGATGAACTAGTTTCACGATTTGAGAAGATTACAGGCGAAATCGATACGGCTTTCGCTTGAATAGAATTTGTCGTTTGCTTTAGCGAACCATGATGACCTATGCCGTGTAGGCTTTGCTCAATGAGTGAGGTTACTGTACAGGTTGGGGGTCATGTCACTCTCCTTTTTTCTGTGAATGCTAAATCTCTACTAGCAAGAAACCAAGGCTCTAAGGGAGCTGGACTTTGTCTTGAAGACGGAGTGATGTCAACTGTCAAAATTCAGAAAGACGGACCTGACAAAATTACAGTTGTAAAAATGGATGGAACATTATTCAAAGATGGTGAAATACTGTATCAAGAATTGCTTGACACATTCAGATATGTTTTCAGTGTGCAATCATCAGTATCTATTGACATTCAATTGGAATTACCAGTATCGCAAGGATTTGGAATGTCAGCGGCCGGACTGTTGGCGACAAGTCTTGCCCTCGGAGAGTTGTTCGATAAAGGCGATGATGGCCAACTTGCAAGACTTGCACACAGGGTTGAAAGAAAAATTTCTGGAGGCCTGGGAGATGTACTTGGATTGTGGGCAGGAGGTTGCGAATTACGACTTATTCCAGGTAGTCCACCAACGCCGGGCAAAGCAATGGGATTCAGCGTTGGCGCCCCCGCTCTTCTTGTTTGGGACCCTGATGGCAAAAAGCACACTTCAAGTTATATCAATCACCCCGATTGGAAAATTAAGATTAGTACAGCGGGAGAATCATCTGTAGAGAGGTTAAAGAAACATAATTGGGATAAATCAGTTTGGAACATACTCCTCGCCGAAGCAGATAGATTCGCTCTTGAGTCTGGATTGTTAGAGGAAAGTGCAAGAACGAATCTATTGAGCACAGTTCTTGATCATACTAGTGACTTGCTGAGCCCCCATTTGTGTATGTTGGGGACATCATTGATAATAGTTCCAAAAAACTTGGGTGATGAATTTGATTACAGCGAGTTAGCAATACTTTTCCGATCTTTTGGTTTGGGAGTTAGAGAAACTAAGATTCAGTAGGCGGATTTAGAGCTGAAAGATCTAGTGGTCCACAATCCAATAGAACAGTCCCCGGTATGTGGATGTTTTCACAAAATCCGTGACGGAATACCAATGCACCCTGGCCCCATGTGTCCACATATCTTCCAGCTTGTTTGACAATTTTTTTCCTTTGGAAATTTATGTCTGCTCCATAGAAATGCTTGGCGTCAATCCAAGCAACAGGTTCTCCATTTATCTCAACATGATCCAAAAATAGCAAGTCTGGGGTGTTAACAGGTCTGCCGTGTTCTTTCATTTGTTCTTTGACCATTTCACCCTGGCGTCTTACTCTGACACCCTGATTCTCAAACCAATCCGCAAGAATATCTTCGAAAAGATCCGCACGTGAATGGGTTTCAGATTGGTCAACGTTACTGACCCTATCGGCGGCTTCAGCAGCTTCGAATTCTTTCCTCTCTCTCTCTTTGAATTTTGAAGGTGCACGAAGAGTTTCTTTGATTCTAGATTTGGACCAGCCCATTTCTTTCAATATAAGTCTGAAAATATTCATTGGAGGAAAATCGAACTTCTTAGACAATTCAACAATACTCATACCTTCCCTGTAAAGGCGATAAAGGGCTTTACCTCTTGCTTGTAACTGTCCATGTGAATAAACGGTTTTTTGTTGCAACATTGCACTTCTAAGAGATAACGCTTGATCCAGTGTCATGTCAAGATCATCAACCATTTTTCCAATTTCTGCCACCCTTTCATCTGAAAGCCAACCAAACTCGCCTTTACGAACTACCTTGCTTGCTAAATTAGCCTCTGTCTTCAATGAAACAGGGTTGTTTTCCCATTCAAAGCTAAAGTGCCCGGGTTCAGCAAAATCCTCCGGAATTCCAATTGGCAGGGGTGATTGAGAAAACCGATTTATTGCAAATTCTTTTGCGGCTGAATCATATTCAAGGTGCCTTTCCATCAAGGATTTTCGCGAAGGCCCACCGTGTGACTTTTCCTTCTTGCGATTCTTACGTCGGCGACGACCGTTTTCTTCACTGCCTCTTGCCGCCATACTTCGTGGGTATAGTCCATATTCAATAGATACACCGGTTATTCTATTGCTGATAAGTCATAAACGAATTGCTCTGCCTGTTTCTTCATGAACGAATTGATTTGTTTAGAGAAAATGGATAACAGCAGCGACACCTCACAACTTGCATGCACCTCAATACCTCCATTTTCTTGATGTAAGAATGTAATTGTAACCAATAGATTGTTGATACCTTTTGCAATAGGCCTTTCGTTCCTACTCTGGCCTTCTCCAAATAATTCAATCTCACAGAAATCGTCTCCTTCTCGTATGGACTTGACCAACCATTTAGTCTCAATCAGGCTACCTTTGATAACTTGAAAAATTGCTAGATGATCGCCTTCATCTATTGTTTCGGGTTGAGTTGCCAGCAGGTTCTTTGCAGTACTATTCCAATCGGGCCATTTACTTGGATTTCTAAAAGCCTCTAGGCCCTTTTTTACTTGTTCAGGAGACATTGATTCTCTCGTAGTATAAGTAAAAACTCTGCCCATGTTACTGCCAGTTTGGCTCTAAAGATTGATATTGCGGCTAAATCCATCATTTCAAGAGTAAGATATTGATGGGGTAATATGCGTCGGCTTCTTGCATCGGGACTTGTTTTGCTGATGTTCTTGTCAGTAACTACTGTCGCGGAGACGGCCAATGAGTCTCTTGGGTGGGCAACTAGTGGTGGAGGATACAAAGAAGATTCCATCGCAGGACATGTTGTATTGGATAATGATAGCATAGTGGTTGCAGGTAAATTTACCAATGGCATATTGTTTGATGATTATGGATTGGGATCAGTCGGAGCAAACGGGGACTCGGATGCATATTTTGCTGTGGCTAATTCGTCTGGAGATTGGACCTCAGCCATTGGTTTCGGCAGTCCTGGAGATGACGGAATTGATGCAATTGCCCTTCACCCATCTGGAGATATTTTCGTAGTTGGCCATTTTTGTTTGAGCACCGCTGGATTAGAATGTGAGATGAATGTCTCATCTTTCAACCTAGTTAAAGGGGAACAGAATGGTGAAGGAGACGCCTTTATCGGCCGCTTTTCATTAATCAACAATACGATAGCCCCAATTTGGCTTAGAGTTATTTCAAATCAAGGAGATATATTTGGATTCGATATTTCAATTAGTCCAAATGGCGGTGTAACTGCCGGAATTTTTCACACTGGTAACATAGATATTGATGGCCAAATCTTGGAAGGTTCAGAATCGATTAACTTAGGCATTCTCCATTATGATGAAAATGGGGCAATTCAATGGATAAATAGTATAATTAGCCAATCTGGAATTGAGAATTTTGGTGGTATGTGCTATTCTTCAGACGGTTTCCTTCATGTCACTGGCACGTTTTTTGGGTCTGTTGATTTCATTGAAAGAACAGATTCGGTTGGAGGAGCAGATATCTTTGTTGCTCAGATCGATGGTGATGGCAATTTCACTTGGGCCTCTTTTGCAGGAGGGACTGGTGAAGAATGGGCCAATGACTGCGTAGTTGATAGCACGGGTAAGATTCACATTGTTGGACAGTTTGAGGATACAGCCAATTTCGGATTTATTACTGCAACCTCTAACGGTTGGTGGGATATGTTCCATGCAACTATCAGCTCTGGTGGAGTATGGGATGGCGTCTACAGTAGTGGAGGTGCTGGTTGGGAGAATCTTGAAACTTTAATCATAGATTCAAAGGACAACATAATAGTGACTGGGACATATTCTTCAACATTCACTTTAGGTATAGACGAGTTAACGGACAGAGACTCAAGTTTTGAAAGAAGGGACGTATTTGTGGCTCAAATGGACTCATCAAACCAGTGGGAGTGGGCAATCTCAGCAGGCGGTAATGGGGACGATGTGGCCTATTCTCTGGCATTTGGTTCCGATGATTCCCCAATTGTTGGAATGACGATACAAAATACTGCAACCATGGGTAATTTCAGTCTTTCATCTCTCGGTTTCAGCGACATAGCATTATGGAACTATGCTCTTGACCGAGATTCCGATGGCCTCACAGATGGCTTGGACAATTGTCCAAGAGTTTCAAACCCAGACCAGATTGATACAGACGGAGATCTTTACGGGGACGTTTGTGACGATGATGATGATGGAGATTCTGTAGCTGATGATTGGGATGATTGCACGCCAGGGGAGATGGGATGGATTTCAGCTCCAAATACAGATCATGATAGTGATGGTTGTCGGGATTATACAGAAGATCTCGATGACGATGAAGATGGAATCTTCGATACTTATGACGATTGCCCTAAAGGGCCAGTTGGCTGGATATCAACAATTGAAAACGATGAGAATCAAGATGGTTGTGAAGACGTAGATACCGATGAGGATGGATACGTAGATCAGCTGGACAAGTGTCCATCAATTTTTGATGATCAAGCGGACTTGGATGGCGATGGGATTGGCGATGCATGCGAGGACGATACAGATGGCGATGGAATCCCTGATTTAATTGACAATTGTCCAACTGATACGTTTTCTTGGACTAGTGAACATGACATAGACCACGATCAAGACGGCTGCCGTGACGAGGATAGAGACGCTGATGATGATGGGGATAATGTTCTCGATCTTTCTGATATTTGTCCAAAAGGGCAGATCAACTGGAATTCATCGTTTGATCATGACAGTGATGGATGTCATGATGATTTTGAAGATAGCGATGACGATTCAGATGGATTTACAGACATACAAGACTCCTGTCCGCGCGGATATGTAGGCCAATCAGGAGTTGGAATGGATTTAGACCAAGATGGGTGCATTGACTCGACTGAAGATGATGATGATGATAACGATGGAGTAAACGATTCCATGGATGAATGTAGATACACTCCAAATGGATTGAATGTAGATTCTGTTGGCTGTTCTGGGGTGCAATTGGATGATGATGGCGACGGTGTTCATAATTTGAACGATCTCTGCCCTGCAACACCTCCTGGAGACGTAGTATCTTCTACGGGTTGTACTGTAAAAACAAAAGATAGTGGAAAATCAAGTCAAGAGGAAGAAACCTCGTATCTGACTTGGATAATGTTTGGCATAGCAGCGGTTTTGGTTGGTATAGCAGCATATGTTAATTTCAAGCCTCAACAATCGCCCGCTACTAAAACGGTTCCAAAGGTAGGAGGAGATGGTTCCTCAACTGTAAACGATGGAGGGGGCCAAGGGGATGGCAGTACTACTTCTTCCGATGTCGTCGATTCCAGCCTCGACGTCGATACTCGATAGGCCAAGGTCTCTACAGATGAAGTCTGAAGCGGCTGAAAGTACAACTCCTTCATCTATCGTTCCACTAATCATCGCTTTCTCATCGTCAGACCACTTGAATACCTGAGGGAGCATTCTTTTACCCCAGAAACCCATGATTTCTCCTCGGTTTTCTGTGGTTACAAATGGTAGAGCAGCTAGCTTTCCTGCGAATGTTTTGACATTCTCGCCTGATTCAATATGAGAAATGGCAGCTTGTGCTAGGCTTCTTTTCCACGGCCTAGATATGTGAATAATAGCATTTCTAGGTTCTCCTCCAATATGCTTCGATGCAACCTTTGCGACCTTCCTTGCTTGTTCAAGGAACGCCCTTAGGTACGACTCATTTTCTAATGCGCACCTTTCTTCTTCAGAGAGGTCATTTGGCATTGAGAATGTTCTGCTTGCAATCAAGTCATCGTTACCCATCATCTTCCACCAATCTTCAGCAAGATGTGGTGTTGCTACAGAAATCATGTGGCACCACACATCTAGGATTTCTCTTCCAACATCGGGGTTTTCTCCACCCCTTCGTCTATACCAATTCAAATCCTTAACCAAGTCAAAATGGCTTGCATCTACAGCACCTCTTAGGTCGTAATTATCCATTGCATGTTGCCACTGAATACATCTTTGCTTCAATCTGGCTCTCATCCAAATATCAATATCATTTTCATTTCCATTCCATGATTGGATGCTTTCTGGCATTCCATACAATTGAACCATTTGTCTGTAGTTTGCTTCAAGTGCGGTATCTGACCAATCCATTCCAGCGGTTGGATTTGCGGCAAACAGGATGAACAATCTAACAGTATCCGCTCCATATTTTTCAATCATTTCCTCTGGTGAAACAGTATTGCCTAGGCTTTTACTCATCTTCGCACTTCTTATGGTAAGAGGTTCGCCACAGTGTGGACAGCCTTGATCTGAATGATCTACATGCAAAGTTATTGCACAGCTGTTACACCAAGGAGCAGATTTGTTGACCATGCCTTGGCACAGTAGTTCATTGAATGGTTCATCGATATTGTGCAATCCAATGTCTCGTAGAGCCTTTGTCCAAAATCTTGCATAGATTAAGTGCATCTGTGCATGTTCGATTCCTCCACAATAGAAATCGACATTCATCCAATGGTCTGCAACATCGCTGTTGAAACATGCATCGTTTTGCATAGAATCAGTGTATCTAAGGAAGTACCAAGAAGAATCAACGAAAGTATCCATTGTATCTGTTTCCCTCTTAGCCGCTTTTCCACACTTTGGACATTCAACATTACAGAAGGTCTCACTAGTTTCCAATGGGTTCCCCTTTCCGTCAAAAACAACATCTCTTGGTAATTCAACCGGAAGATGTTCTTCAGGAACAGGTACAGCGCCACAAGAATCGCAGTGGATTACCGGTATTGGTGTACCCCAGTATCTCTGTCTACTAATCAGCCAAGGCCGGATTTTCCAATTTACCGTGCCATTTCCTGCACCTTTCTTCTCTAAGGCTTTACAGACAGCGGCTTTGGCTTCGGGGCCATATAGTCCATCAAAACCATCGATACCAGAATTAACCATCCATCCCATTTCGCATTCAGCAGCATCCAAATCCTCATCAGCACTGCCATTTTCTGACATTACTAATACTCGTTTAATCGGAATCTCATACTTTTTTGCAAAGTCGAAGTCTCTCTCGTCATGGCCAGGTACCGCCATTACAGCCCCCGTCCCATATGAAGCGATAACGAAATTGCCAACCCATATTGGTATTTTTTCACCAGTTAGAGGATGGACTGCGAAAGAACCAGTGGGCACCCCTTTCTTTTTACCCATATTTTTGATTCTGTCAAATTCACTCATTGCAACGACTTCGTCGTGAAGGGATTTCCATTCTGATTCATATTGAGTTCCAGAAACAAGCATCTCTGCTAATTCGTGTTCGGGAGCAAGGGTTACGAAAGTTACACCAAATAGGGTATCTGGCCTAGTTGTAAACACACGTATTGTTTCATCCATTCCATCGATGCCAAACTCAATTTCTGCACCTTCAGACCTACCAATCCAGTCCTGTTGTAATGCTTTGACATTATCTGGGAA
>Ga0208277_1002073_pt1 | contig 11508 bp, 8 predicted proteins | sample ETNtaG_5_FD_185782 | JGI IMG/M metagenome (GOLD analysis project Ga0208277, IMG submission 185782) | Marine microbial and viral communities from oxygen minimum zone, Eastern Pacific Ocean - ETNP201406SV205 (SPAdes) (version 2) | ecosystem: Environmental > Aquatic > Marine > Oceanic ...
TTTATTAGGATAGGGCATCTACTTTTGTAGATAATTCTTTGATCGCTTCTATTAAAAGAGGAACAAGTTTTTCATAAGCAACAGCATGTGTACCATCATCTCTAATAGTAGTTACACCAGGTAAATCTAATGCTTCAATCTCTTGAGCAATTACACCAGTATCTCCCTTTCCTTCTTTACTTGATGCTGAGTTCCAGTTAAATGTATTACCACTAATCGAAAGAACTTTATCAAGAGCATTAGGAATTGGTGTTATATTATCCTTTAACCTCTTATCAGAAGAAGCATAAGCAGTAATATCTCCACCAACATTCAGATCACCACCAATACCAACTCCACCAACAACAGTTAAAGCACCACTGGTCTTATTTGTAGATGGAGTAGCACCAGATATGGTAACACCTACTGATTGAACTGACTGGCAAAATACACCATTCCAATTCTCTGCTGTTGTTGATCCACCTAAATTTTTACCAGCAGATGCAGGTATTAAATTAGAATCAATCTTAGCAGTTACTGTTAATAGATCAGAACCAGTTCCATCACCTATTTGAGTATTTCCATCTAAGGTTGCATTTCCTTCAACTCTTAAATTAGATTTGACCCAAAGATCCTTACCAATGCCAACACCACCAGTAACAACTAAAGCACCAGATCCTTCACTTGCTGTCTCCGTATCATTGTGTATTGTAGTTGCACCACAAATATGAACAGACTTAGCAATACCTACACCACCTTTAACCTGTAATGCACCTAATGTGCAACTAGTAGAATTTGTAGTATCACGAACTTTAATTGTTTGAGCATCTAAATGATTCTCTAATGTTAGTTTCTGGGTTAATCTAACAGTTCCATTAAATGTAACAGGACCATCAAACTGAGATAGAATCTGACCAGAACTACCACCCTCAACAAGTAATCTTTCCTTAACAATAACCTCATCAAATACAACACTAGATCTATTAGGATCTTCACCTGTTACTGTTGGAATTGGAATATCAAATGTTATTTGCTCACCACTAGCAGAAGAAATCTTAGTGTTTCCAATATAGAAATCACCCTTATCATTCATACCAGTATAAACTACGTTACCACAAGAAGTCTCTTGAGATTGTGATAAGAACTCTTCCCTTTCACTAAGTGTTCTAAGTTGAAGTTGTGGAAGTGCAGTTGAATAGTTACCTGGACCATAACCAAGATATTCAAATGTATGACCAGATGCTCTTAATATAGATGGTCTTCTTAATTCAATAGGTAATGGTTTAATCTTCTTAATTAAAGATCCATTAGCATGATCAGTTGATAATGTACCTAAAGCACCACGAATAACACTTATAGTATCATTAGAACCACTAAGGGCACTATTAGATACCCTCATAATTTCATCTTCAATTTGAATATAAGATCCTAATGGGAATCTGCCCTTAATTGAATCAGCAGTTGTACTACCATCAGGTAAAGTAACTTTAATGGTTGCAGAACCAGATCCTAATCCACTTGCCTCTGCAACAAGTAAAGTTTCATGATCAAATACTGACAATCCTCTTACATCAAGATTCTCACCTGCCTTACTTGATATTGCTTCATTAGAAGAAAGACCATGTTTTAATGCATATTTGGCAGAAGTTACTGTTACTCCAGTAGTAATGGCAGTAAATTTATCAACACCATCAGTAGAATCAACAATAAAATCACCAACCTTAGCATTACTAGTATCAGTTATAGTAAGTGAATTACCTTTAACTAATCCATGTCTCCCTGTACAAGTAAATTCAACTCTAGTAACATCTTCAACTGTTGCAGGAGTTCCAACACTTGAAACTTCCACAACAGGACCTAAATCTACTACCTGTTGTCCAACTAATATTACATCAGATGCAGTTTTCTTAATTTGAATAGCAGTTTTATTATTTACAGCATCAATTCTATAATAACCATCCGTTCCTGTAGATATACCTGTTACCTGAACATAATTTGATGTTGCTATTGAAATATTAACAGTAGCAATAGTAACATTAGCACCAGGAGATCCACCAATACCACCAGCATTTGTTGGTGAACTATCAAAATATAATGTTTCGCCATTAGTATATCCAGCACCACCCTCACTAAGAGTTGCTGAAGTAATTGCTCCTCCACTAACAACTACTGTTGCTGTTGCACCATCCCAAATAGCACTTGCAGGTGCAGCATTGGTATTGAATAGTTTAATATTATAGTATGTACCATCAGTATGACCACTATTTCCACTACTATTAACAGCAGGTAAGTACTTAACTGCACCTATAGTATGCTCTTTATTAAATTCTAATATAGCAGTTGTAGTATTATCTGTTATATTACTAATAGTATTTGTTATATCAAATGTTTCAAGAAACTTATTGGTAGATTCTCTGGTAACACTTTTCTTAAGATCATTAGTAACTACTTCACCAATAGGATGTCTCTTAGCATAAGTAGTTGCTGCTTGAGGATTATCTACAATGTTATCCCTATCATATTGTGGATATAAATCAGTAATACTCTGATTATATCTTAATTTGGTAAATTCACTTGAGGTTTCATTAATCTCATTTGCACCATTCAACACGAATAAGTGATAAACACCGTCTTGGATATCTTTCTTATATGGTGTAATTACTTCTGTTCTATAGATAAAGTAATTACCTTTATGATCATTTCTATTAAATCTAGGCAATAAAGTTGATCTGGTATGAGTGTCATTTGAATAAACACCTACATTATGGGTTATACCATATACATCAGTATATGAATACTTAAATGTTTTTTCATCAACTACATCAGTAACTTCAAACGTACCATTATATCCCTTATCATCAACAGCAGCAGTATTAGTGCTACTGGTTATATTCTTAAGAACAATCTGCTCACCAACTTTTAGATTATGTGATTTATCTGATCTAACTGTAACCCTAGAACTAGTATCATTTTTAGTAATGAATGATATAAATCTAGTATTCCTATTAAAATCATAATCTTTCTTAGTTATAGAGTCTTCATTAAAATCACTATCAAATCTTACGTTAGTAGAACTAGAATCCTGAAGTACAAATCCATCTATTGGATCTCTACCATTATCAAGTTCTTTTGGAACAACATATCTAAGTTTATAAATTTTCTCATCTAAACTTCTATCATCATCTCTTCTGAGAACATATGAAATATTCTCATTATCTATAGATGCAATATTAGATTTAATAGTATTACCAGTAGAACTTACTGAAACATACCATTGACTTCCATCCCATTGCATTGGATGTCCAATATCACCTGGCCTCTTATCAGATACTCTACTAATAATTTTATATGTACTATTAGTATCAGAAATTGACTTAATATAAACAGGAGTTGCTAAAGTAGCATTGGTATAAGAAGATGCTATTCTAAGTTGCCCAACACCCAATGAAGAATCACCTTGATCTCCTACCTTATTAGTAATAACATAATAAAGTTTATGTGGATCTATATTTTCAGGTAAATCACCACTCTCAGATATAATTCTTACACTTTCTCCATTACTAAAATCATGATTATTATCAACAACATTAAATACTGAAGGATCTGACGAATTTGAAGCATCTGTATGCTTAGCTTCAACCATCTTCTCAGATGATGATGTAGTTGCATTAATACCCGTATTAAGAGAAGGATCATTATGATTCTTCTTAGTCATCACTATTGATGATTCGTAAGTAGATACTACATCATTTACAGTAACATCAACATAAACCTTTTCATCTACTCTTGCACCGATTCTAAATCCTTGAGCAATATCAGTTGGTTTAATACTTAATTTAGTTTGTCCTAAAAGATATAATCTATTATTAGGATCTTCAGTATTACTAGCAGTCTTAGTAGGATCTATTTGTAACCATTCTATTTTTTTATCACTAGTAACAACTGATCTTGGAGTAATAATAGAAGTTATAAATCCCTTATTATCTTTCTCAAATGCCTCTTTCTTGAATCCATCAGCAGCAAGAGCAAACTGACCAAAGTTAGAGTTAGAGTTTGTAATAGATGCATCAGCACCAGCCAACATATTAAAATGACTGTGGAAACCAATAGCAAATACAGAAACAATTTGAACTACAGCATCATTAGATACTTTAATATGACTTGTTCTCCAATCATACCTATAAACTGCTCCAGGATCTAAGTGATATACTGTTGCTGGATTAGTTGAAGAAGATTCAGATGCTAATTCTGAACCAACCCTTCTATTAATAGTAAGACCATCATATTTTCTATTTGTCTCATCATATTTTACAAAAGCACGATCATCTTTCTGTAGTGACACAGCAGTAAACTGTGCAACAACCATAGATCTAAATCCAGTTGCCTTTGATCCATCACAATGCATACCCTGTATACCATAAACCGATCTCATAGAACAGTTAAAGATATATGGTGATGCACCAGTTACAGTATCAGTTTCAACTAAAACTTGTGCATTAGCAGCACTTAATCCACCTGCAGGACCTGCCTTTAAATTAGGTGGAACTAATGGAAGTAAGTAAGTAAATCTATTATCATCTAAAACACTTTGTACCTTAGTTGATATATTATATTCTTCTTCATTAACATCTCTAATTTTAATTGGAGTTCCACCAGTTAGATTATGAGGTAACTTAGTTGTTACAGTAACTACTTGTCCTGGTGTAGCACCATCTCCAGAAATAATATTTGTAATTTTTAATGGATCAGTTGCAAATGCACCAACAATTTCAAATTCAGGTCTCTGCTTAGAGAAATCTTTAGGAGCAAGTGGATACTTATTAATAATATCTCTTGTAGATGCTACGTTAAATGCATTAGTTAATTTACTATAATAAACATCTAAATCAGTTAATCCACTAAACTGATCTAATGTATTAATACCATCCGCATATTCAAAGCAAGTTACTTTATGATGTGAAAAAGTTGGTATTGCTTGATTAGTATTAAATTCTTTCGGATCAGTATATACATAACTTTTCTCATCACCATCAAAAATAGTGAACTGCCAGAAATAACAAGCACCAGTAATCCTAAAGATAGCAGTACTTTCTACATCAGAATCTGTAGGATTAGGAACATACTTAGGACGTAATTTTGTTTTTCTTAAATCTAAACCAACAATGGATGTACCTCTAGGTACAACAACACCACCTTTAGTACTATTGAACTTATAAAGTATATTATCTTCCTGTGTTAAATCAAAGTTTGAATTAAGAGTTAATGTTAGGGTATTAAGTGCACCAGATACTGAACTTCCATTAGGATGAATAGCTTTAGCAATCCCACCATCACTCCTAATACCAAATCCTGGTCTATTATCTACAATATGCTCACCTGGAAATAAAAGTATTGTCGTTCTTTCTACTAAATCATTATCATCACCTTCAAGATATGAAAATCTTGCTGCCTCTATAAGTGCCCTTTGAATCGTTTTAAAGGGTTTTGTTAATGAATTACCTTGGTTTTCAATACCATCAGTAGCATCAAGGTCATTTGGATTTACATAGAGAATGCGACCCTCAACATTCTTTATGAAATTCTCTAATTTATTAAGTGGCATCTTTTTATACTAGGATTCCAGGTGGATTACTATGTTCTATTTAGCGGGTTAATCCTCCCCATAAATTGCATAATTTAAATCATCTGGCAATTCTTCTGGATTTTCTAAATCAATTGCAAAAAAACACGGGTGCAATTCCTCTTCAATTAAATAGAAAAAATTATTATACATATCCTCATCATCAAAAGATGCATTTTTATCTGCTTCTCTCAAGAGATCTTCATCTTCTAAATGCCCATCAGGTAATTCATCAAAAGTAAATGGTTTCTCATTTATAAAATACATAGCAACAATCATACTCCCATCTCTAAACCAACAAAACTTTTTGCTGATTTTATACTTATAGGACATAATCCCTTCACTGTTACTAGTTAATATTTATTTTATTAAACTAAATCACCTGTATAACGAGAAGACCATATAGTAAGACTATATTTAACACCAGATATTAATTGTTGACATTCATGACCATGAGTTAACTGTCCTGGAAATAGAATACATTTTCCAACAGGTATATCTTTATTTGAAAATCTTTGTCTTGGAAAAACTAAATCAGCACCTTCATAATCATCATTCAATTTAACTGATCCTGTTACCAGAGAAGCATCACAATGTAGATTTAAATTAGTTTGAGTATCTAAAGAATATCTCATAACAAAAGCATCTCTTATACCATACATTATAGATGGATTCCAAAAATCTTCAACAACAGGATATATTGATTCTTCCCAATATTTCTCCATTTCCTCCCATAATCCCAATGCTTTCATTCTAATTTCCTTTGCAGGGAATTTATCATACGATAAACTACCCCATTGACCATTCTTATCAGCAATTTCAATCAAACTATCACACATATATGGTGTCATATAATCTATGAGAAGCATATCCCTATTAATAATTTCATACTTATTAAAAGTTGGGATATAAACTATTGGTGCTACTTGATTAAAGAAAACATTATACAAATTATCAAAAGTCTTTTTCTCTTCTTTACCACCATTACCATGATATATGCAATTAAAACATCTTGTTAATGGATTATAATTGTCCCTTTTCTTTATATACTTCTGGTTCATGACATTGAAGAATATATGCCTCTTGATCTAAAACAAAATCATACTCACCAGAGATATATTGCTTTTGATAAAATAATTGATCATCATCAGTATTTTTAATATCTTTACTTAGAATTTTCTTTAATTCAGATACTTTGCCTATAAACAATCCACTATTTAAATATTCATATGGAGTTTCATAAGAATTTAATTCTCTATTACGTTGAATTAGTTTATCTGATAAATCTTGGTCTGGCCAACAATATCTCTCAGCAGCAAAAACTACTTTATGGTGCATTGAGAGGTATCTACATATGACTTCATCTACATGATCTGCAGTAAAAACATCATATCCATCACAAAAGATTACAACATCCCTATCAGGTAATTTTTCTAGATATTCTTTAAGAAGATTTATTTTTTGCCCACCACCAGGACCTTCCATAGTCCCACCAGTCCATTCTACACCTTCACCTAAATTAACAAAATTAAATCCATTAGAAGATCCAGATTTAAATAATTTATCACATTTATCAGGATCACTCCCTACAGTAATAGAATGAACATCAAAATCAACATAGTAATCATATCTCTCTGTTGGATGAATATCACTACCACCTTTATTTCTATCCCAGGGAATGACAATATTTTCCTTATAAGCAATAGGATTTAATTCCTTCATTTTTAATGGAAGATATTCATCCACAGGAATTATATTCTTTTCAATAACATCATTAACTAATATATTTGCAGCTTGTGGAGTTATTAAGTATGATAGACCCCAATATGGATATTTTGGAACCACAAATTTATCATCAATTGGTATAGATCCATTCTCATCCATCTCTTTCCATCCAAGATAGACGAAGTTATATCCCTTATGTATTAAGTCCTGTATTTCATTATATGGCAACCTATCCTTTATTATTGCATCATCTTCCATTATAAAAAATGAAGTATTTGTTTTAATACATTGTTTCCATAATTTATAGTGCGATAAAAAACATCCAATTTCACCTTTAGATAAAGTACTATTTAAGATAGGATCAATCCAATCGCATTGTGTATCATACCCCAATCTCCTTAGAAAATTGTATGGAGTTTTTCTACCATCAACTCCAGTTACAAATTGATATGAACTTAATTTACCAGCATTAGTTTCTTCAAATAAATCTTTCCTATCTTGTCTAGAATCTAAACTAATAACATAAGTTTTAATAAGATGTTCAGTCATTTACGGATAAGTCTGCATATTTAATTATTTCTGGGTCTGCTTGATCAGTTACTACTGCCAAAACATCCATAAACTGTTTAGTAGTATCACAAGCAACTCTTTTTTTATCTCCACGATCACTCTCTATTAAAAAAGTTTTAGCACATACATCTATGACAACACTTTCTAAAAATTCATCTTCCATTGTGCATTTAACATATTTGCCTTAATATAATAGCACACATATGGTTTTTGTCAACCCTTTAATATTCAGTACTAAAGAAAAACACCTGTGTCAGTCGACCAGTTTCATTGTCTTTACCAAAATACTCCATTGAAGTATGCCATTGATCAGCACGAAAGAGAATAAGTCTATTGTATATATTATGAACTTCACTAATCATATCCCACTGAGTTTTATCTTGTGTATAATCACTAATAGCATCATCATTTTTCCCATAGACAGATCCATTTATTTTTGATCTATAAAATCCAGTTCCACCACTTATTGGAGCATTTGGAGTTAGATACAATACTCCTGCCCAATTATTATGATTATCAGTATGAATCCAACTTCTATCAGTAGCATAAGATATTTGAAAAGATCCAGTATATTGATCTTCACCTTCCAACCAATCAATTATTTTACCTCCATGAGGATAAATTAATCTCCCTATTAAATCTTTTGTGCTTTGATTATTAAAAGGTTTAGTTCTTTTTCCTGGATAATTGCCTACAACATTGAACTCTTGCGATAAAGCAAATTCTCTTACACCATCAACGTTATTATAAAAATTATCAATAACTAGTAAATTAGTCCTCATATTTAATAAGTAATCAATGTTGCCACAATAATTATACGCCTTCCTTTTTTTGGTAATTCCATATAATGTTTACCACTAAAAGCAATACATTCATCTTCTACTGGTTCATGTGGTTGATGCTCTTCAATAAAAGTTCTACCTCCCCCACCATAATCATCATTTAGATAACATATGAAATTTATATGAGGAAAATCATGATCATGATGAGGCACAGTAATTTGATTTCCTTCTATGGGAAAAGTAGAATTAATACTTAGTCTTGTAAAAAAGAACCTAGCATCTTTATCATTAAATTTAAGAATCTCACTAACAACTGCTACACCCAATTCAGTTTCGGAAGATTTTGCTTCAGCATAACTAACACCTGTCTCTGGTCTGGTTAATAAAATATGACTATAAAATGGATGATTTGCATGTCCTTTTATATCACTCAAACCAGTTGTTGATATTTCATTATAGTACCAAGGAAATTCATGATTAAAAATCGTTTTCTTTAACAGATTATAATTCTCTGTTTTTGGGTTTTTTAATATTTCTAACATGAAAACAAATAATCCTCTATTACAACATAATCTAATTCAGTTTCTTTTAAAATATTCAAAGCATCATATATTGTAGATAATATTGGATTGCCCCTACTATTAAAAGAAGTATTCAATAAAACTGGTATATCAGACATTGTAGCATATTCTGTTAATAATTCATAGAAGTGTGAATGTGATTCTTCTGTCACAGTTTGAAGTCTTGCAGTACCATCAACGTGTGTGATGGAAGGTAATGTATCCACTTTAACCTTGACACCAAAACTCATATACTCCATATTCTCAAAGTCCCTAGATTCAAAATACTTATGGGCATCTTCCTTTTTACAAAAAGGTGCGAAAGGACGATACCATTCTCTAAATTTAACCTTTGCATTTAACGTATCCTTCATTTCAGGAATACTAGGATCACATACAATAGAACGATTACCTAAAGCACGAGGTCCAACTTCTGAATCACCATATACCATTCCTATTATATTACCATCTTTAATTAATTTTGCAATATCATTCTTAGTAACTTTCTTTGCATCATATTCTTTTATATAATCATCAAGTGTAGATCTATCCATTAATGGAAGTCCTGAGTATGTAACATTCACTCTTTCTTTAGGTTTAGTATAACAAAATATATGTCCTATAGTTAAACCACCATCATCAGGATTAGGTGGAACATATACTTCTCTATTATATCTCCTTTTAATCTCTTCATTAATTAAAACATTTAATGCACATCCACCTGTAAGAACTAATGGAATATCAGAATCATATTTTTCTAATTCCCTAAAAACTATATCACTAGTTATTTTTTGAGCTGTGGCAGCAATATCATATCCATTCTGTCCTTCATAAATCCAACTATTATCTACATTTCCATTTTGTGGTATTGCAATAGGCTTGTCATCTGGAATTTCATCCAATTCATAAAGATCAGAATAACCATCTCTTTTATTTCTATCCATAAATTTATAATAGACATCATAAACTTCAGCATTAACTGTCCCATATCCACACAATCCCATTATTTTACCAGGATATGAACGTCTACTCTTACTATGCTCCACAATTTCTTTAATTAAACTCCCACACAACCAATAACCTGCACCAAGATTAATTGGAAGTGTGTCAAGCAATTTTATGGAATTTCTATCAGCATTATAAAAATTAAAATACTCCTGTTGCCCACCACCATCATAAGAAAATATCAATGCTTTATCAAATGGAGATTGGTAGAAAGCACACGCTGCGTGTGTGTGATGATGATTCTCTAATGTTATAAACTCTTTACTATTAAAAACTTTTTTAACAGTATTATTTTCAAATTCATCATTCCATTGAGAAGATATCAAAACACATTCATAATCATTTTCAATTCCCCAATATTTTTTTGCAATAACTTGACAATCTTTCAATATTTCTATCCGAATACCACTATCAGATAAATCTCCAATTTTATAATGCCTCTCCTTTAGCAATCTTTCCAATTCAATAATATGATACTTACCTGTTTCTCCATTATAAAAAGAAATACTAGAATCATGATTATCATGTATAGCAACTATATTACCAGTCATCAAAAATAATTCATATTAAGTACTAATCTCCTTTTTTGATTAGTACAAGTAGTGCTAGAATGTTTTAACTTAGGAGAAAATATTGCCATACGATTTGCTACACTTTCAACTTTTCTACCATCCTCAAATCTAGTATATCCATCATTAGTATTCAAATAATATACAGCAATAGTATAAGGATCTTCATCAGGATTACAATTATTTGGACGATCTTGATGTAATTCTCTTTCTACTATTTCCTCAGTTCTCATTTGCATATTTGCCTTACATCTTAAAAGTGCTTTTATTCCTAATTTATCAAAAATAGGCACAAGATTATCATAAAACGGACTTAAACACTGATGAGAAGCAAAAAAACTGGTATCAAAATTAATTTAGATAAAGTTGTTTTCATTTCATTATACTAACAAATATATTTTTATTTGAGATAATAACATGGGTGTGTATTTAGTCTTATTTAGTGCTATTGCTCTGGAGGTCATTGGAACTCTACTGTTACCTACAACACAAAGTTTTACAAAATTCTTCCCAAGTCTTATATCTCTATTTTCTTATTGTTTATCAATTTACCTTCTTTCTATTGTGGTTCAAAAACTGCCAATTGCAATAGTTTATGCATCCTGGGCTGGCCTTGGTGTTTTTACGGTTGCTTTGCTTGGATATATTTTTTACTCGCAAAGTTTAAATTGGCAGACAATTATTGGTCTCTTTTTAAT
>Ga0208277_1002074_pt1 | contig 11500 bp, 9 predicted proteins | sample ETNtaG_5_FD_185782 | JGI IMG/M metagenome (GOLD analysis project Ga0208277, IMG submission 185782) | Marine microbial and viral communities from oxygen minimum zone, Eastern Pacific Ocean - ETNP201406SV205 (SPAdes) (version 2) | ecosystem: Environmental > Aquatic > Marine > Oceanic ...
GTTTTATTATTATTTTTTTGTTCGTAAAATTTTATTTCTCAACGTCGTCTCTCTTGTCCAAAAAGTCGTCGTCGTCGTCAGTTTCCCACCCCACCTCCCTCCCACCTTGGGTTGGGTGCATAAAAACAAAAAGAAGAGCTCCGTCTGTCTCTGTCTCTCTGTCTCTCTCTGTCCTCGCACGCAACACGCGCGAACGAGTGACATCCGGGAACAGAGCATGAGAGTGAGCGAGTGAGCGAGAGAGAACGAGAAGAAAACGAGTGGTACCAGGAACGGAGATATTTGATTGGTGCGAAATGGTTCACCACCACCAAAACCAAGAACACGAACAAAAAGAAGAAGAAGAAGATTTATTTCCAGTCGTCACGAAACAAGTGCGAGCTGCCTGCCGATACTCGTCGACTCAAGAGAGGAGCATTGATAATAGTGATAACAACAATCAACTCCTGATTTCCGCATCTAATATAGACGAACTCGTTTCCTTGGACGAGAAGTTTTTAATTCTCAAAAGAACTTTGAAACACTCAGACGAGAGAGTTTTAAAGCACTCGCACGACTTGATGTTTGAGACGTATTTACGAGATAAGAGGAGTATTGAGACGAGAATGAAAACATGTGGGGTCATACGAAAATTGAGCGTGCAATCGAAACTGTTTCGAGAACTCACCATGGAAAGACTGAACGAGTTCCTTCGGTTTGGTTTAGGCGTAGGGACTTGCGGCAGGAACGGATCGAAACGAAGCGCCATGTTGAGCGAAACCAACTTACCAGGTAACGACAAAGGGAAGAAAGAGACGCTTCGTCAGATTGCGTTTGAAACGTTGGAAAAATGGGGATTGAAATTCGGCGCGCAGTTTCCACAAATTGAAATTGCTAAGAGGTTTGTGACGGAAAATCTCGGCGATGAGGCGCCTGAAGTGAAAGCAAAGAAGGCGAAGGAGGAAGAAGCGCGAAGAGAACGAGAAGTGCAAGAACGCTTGTTACAAAAATGGGAAGAGGTGAAAAGCGAGGTGCCGACGCTTGCGGAAGATTCTCGCGAGGTTGTCTTTGGTGCGAGAGCGTGCTTTGAAATCTTATTCGGTGCTTCGACTGAGAAAGGGAACAATGCGAACAAACTTGAAAATAACGAAGAGGACGAAGACATAGAGTGGGAAGACGTAGAGGACGACGCGCAAGCAAAAGTCGATACACAGCAAAACGATCCTATGACTTCAACGAAGAACGAGAATAATAATAACAACGATGACAACGGAATTTACTTGTGCGAAACAGAAGACAACGCGACTGTGTTAGAAGACTTGAGAGGATTTTACGTTTCTGCTCAGCTACAACTATTACCAAAGTTATCTTCTCGTTTGGCATTTCTTGGTCGCTTTGCTAATCCCTCGTTGCAAGATGAACGGGCGCGATGTATCAACAAACTTGGCGAGGTAAAGAAGGAGATCGTCGATATCATCGAGCGGTGCGACGCATTGAATTTAATACCACTGGAGAAGCGAAAAAAGTTGAAAGAGGTTGTCGGTGGTGAAAATAGTGAAGAAGAGGATGAAGAAAATCCAATCGTCCAATCGGGATTAATGCCCGCATTGCAAAGCGAAAACGCCGTGCGCCAAATTTCTAATATCAACAATATTCTCGAAAGAGCGCACCAGCGAAGGAGACAAGCTTATCGCCCTCCTCCGCAGAGGAAGAACGCGTCGGCTCTTGCCGTGGAAAGAGCGGCAAAAGTAGTCGTCGCACAACAAGTTAGAAATCACAACGAAGAAATGCTCGCCATAGCTGGTACGAGAGTGGAAATGGGTATTTGTGAGGAAAATGCGGAACAAATCCTGGCACAAGAAAGGCTAGCTACGCAGCTTCAAGAGGAGGAAGTCCGTGAGTATAAGGGGACGAAAAAGAGAAAGAAAGGTTCGGTGAAGGATCGAATCACGCAGAAGCTTCGAATGTTGAAACGTACCAACAGAGCAGGAAGACGATAGCAAAGAGGAAATATTATTAGAAGAGTATTAGTACCGTGGTAGTTAAATAATGGTTAGATTTGAGAGAAGAACGCAGAGTATTCATCATGAAATGTTGTTGTAAGAATATACAGTTTGTACTATAACTAAAAAAAATACGACTATGTACGTATATAGCTTTTACGCTTTCTTCATCTTCAACTTCCGCCGCCTCTGATGGAACATATAAAAATACAGTTGAGTGAACATGAACGGGTACGTTATCAACAGAAGATACAAGAACCACGAATAATCAAACGCAAAGTTCAAAACGTTCGGCATGTGCACGTAATACATCTCCACCCGTTTTACAAACCCGATGGAGTCATACATCAGTTTCATTTCCGACGCCGCCCCTAACGGGTACAACGGTATGAAAAGCGTGTACCGTAAATACATCAGCCATTTTGGCGTGGCATTCAAAATCCCCAACACGTAGCACGGGTACCTCACGCAATCAATCATAGCCCAACATAAAATCAACACTCCCGCAGCGGTTGTTTTTTGCAAAGGCACGATAGAATCCGTGACGCACATCAAAACGTGCGTCCTTCCCATCCATTGCATAACGCTCGGAAGCACTGGCGATCGAGCCAAACCTAGCACAGCGTGCATAGTTTCCAAAAGAGCTAAAACTTGGAAGAGTTTCACGAACATCGACGAGTGGTCGTACACCGTCGTCAGTCTCTCCTGCCAATTTAGTCCGTTCGTTGACGGCAGCAAAACTGCTCTCAGAGCGCTCGCTAAAACTGCTGTCCATCCGAGCATTTGTATTACGTTGTAGATTAACAGGTACCCATGTATCAATCGTTTCTTTCTGTTACCATCTGTTCTTGTTGTTTTGGCCATGCTTTCCTTATTCCGTGTCGTGAAAATAGTGAGGAAGGAATACAGGGGTGGACAAAAAAAGAGTCGAGAGAGAACTTGAGCGTTGAGAGAACGAGAGAGAATTTTTAATTTTTAGGTCGCAGCGACCAAATGCCAAAAAGGAAAAAAGACGTTCGCGAAGGAGAGAGCTCGTGTGCAAGGAACACAAAAAATATCATCTGTCAAATCATCGTCACAGGAAACTTCATACAATAATGAAGCTGAAGCGAGGTGGTGGCGGCGGCGGCGGCGGCAAAGCAGCGCTGACGCTGGTTGAGAAAGTCCCGTTGGTTTCATCGAACAGAGACGACGACAACGACGACGACGACGATGACGACGACGAGACCGAAACATCATCAACCGCATTTCGACATCGAAATGGAAAACCTTCATCAACAACGAAAACAACAGGAAAGATGACGAAACAACGAATTATTCGGTTGCGCGTGAGAGGAATGACGTGTTCGGCGTGTTCTGGAACCGTTGAGGGTGTTTTGTCTTCCATATACGGAGTAGAGAAAGCGGCGGTAAGTTTAACGACTGGGCGAGCCGTCGTTGAATTTACCGGTTCACTCCAACAAAATATTTCCGACTTCAAAGGACTTTTAGTGTCCTCTTTAGAAGACGTCGGTTTTGAAGCCGAAGTAGAAGAACATACGTCGATTGCTAGTATATTCCTATCCATAGAAGGAATGACCTGTTCGGCCTGCACTTCGGCGGTTGAGCACGCATTGAATGACATGCCAGGCGTCTTGAGCGCTTCCGTTGCGTTGTTGCCTCAAGGCTCGGCAAAAGTTTCTTTCGATTCAAATGCAACTGGACCGAGAACGATTATAAGTGCCGTCGAAGATTGTGGTTTCGGATGTAGTTTGTTATACGTCGGCGATGGTAAAGAAGGCGGCTCGGAAAAACGGACAACAGAAGCTGAGGAGTATTGGTCTCTGTTGCTTTCGGCATTGATGTATACGGTCCCCATCATTTTAATCAACATTGCGTTTACTCGCGCCGATTTGTTCAAAGATTTCATCAAAACGCAAGTTCTTGACGTGAAGATATCGACGTACATACAGTGGGCCTTAGCGACTCCCGTACAGTTTGTCGTTGGACGACGATTTTATATCGGAGCGTACAAATCTCTCAAACACGGCAGTGCGAACATGGACGTGTTAGTTGCCATGTCGACAAATGTGGCGTATTTTGCCTCGGTGTTTACGATTTTCCATTGCGTAACAATTGGACACAACTACGGAAAGACGTTCTTCGATACGAGCTCGATGCTGATCACGTTTATTTTACTCGGAAAGTATTTAGAGTCTTCGGCAAAGAAGAAAACTTCAGACATGGTGACCAAACTACTCCAACTCGTGCCTTCGGAAACCATCTTGTTAAATTTGAACGAAGACGGAACATCATACTCCGAGAAAGTGATTTCTGCAACGTTAATCCACAAGGGTGATATTTTGAAGGTGTTACCTGGAGCCCGCATCGCCGCAGATGGCGTTTTATTGGATTCCGAGAAGGCATACGTGGATGAATCAATGTTGTCGGGTGAGTCCATGCCAGTAAAGAAATATGGGAACGATACCATCACTGGAGGTACGCTCAATGCAGGAGCGGTGTTCCTCATGCGCGCCGATAGAATCGGATCAGAAACATCGTTGTTCCAAATCGTAACGCTCGTTGAAAACGCTCAGCTTGCAAAAGCGCCTATTCAAGCGGCAGCGGATTCCATCTCGAATGTCTTCGTTCCATTCGTAGTCATTGTGTCCGCTTTCACATTCTTGATGTGGTATTACGCTGGCGCACAAAATAAATACCCAGAAAGTTGGCTCCCCGAAAATGAATCCAAATTCATATTTGCCATGCTCTTTGGTATTTCCGTGCTCGTGACTGCGTGCCCATGTGCTTTAGGATTGGCAACACCAACCGCGGTAATGGTTGGCACTGGCGTCGGGGCACGTAATGGCATTTTAATCAAAGGTGCAGACGGTTTAGAGCGTGCGGCAAAAGTGAACAAAGTTTTCTTCGATAAAACTGGAACGCTCACGCAAGGCAAACCAAAAGTGTTAGAGTTGAGGGCCTTTGGTAGTAATTATACGCGAAAACAAGTTGCTGAAATAGTTGCCGTTGCGGAGAAAGACAGCGAGCATCCGCTTGCGCATTCGTTCGTGGAGTACGCGGTTGATACCACAAAGAAAGATGGCGAAGCAGAAGATAAAGTTGTCTCATCACAAGCAATCCCAGGCGAAGGTTTGAAGTGTGTCATGAAAAGTGGAATTTCTGTGGATATAGGAAATGAAAAGCTCGTCGGCTCCGAGAATATTTCGAACGAAGCGCGGAAATTCGCAAAGGAACATCAAAGCGAGGCGCACACAGTCGTTTTCGTCTCGATTAATAAAGTCGTCGAAGGTGTTTTTGCTGTTTCTGATCCAATCAAGCCAGAAGCGGCTGGTGTTGTTGCCATGCTATCTAGAATGCACATAGAATGCACGATAGTAACGGGAGATAACATTGAAACCGCGAAAGCAATCGCAAGCGAATGCGGCATTCAGAACGTTTACGCTCGAATGTCCCCGAAAGACAAAGCTGAAAAGATATCTGAAATGAAGCGTGCGAATCCTGATGCTGTCGTAGCGATGGTTGGAGATGGTATCAATGATGCTCCAGCATTAGCTTCAGCAGATGTTGGTATAGCAATAGGTTGTGGAACAGAAGTTGCCATTGAGGCGGCTGATTTTGTATTGATGAAGAGTGATTTAGAAGACGTCGCTGTGAGTTTGGATATCGCTCGAGAAACATTTCGAAAAATAAAAATGAATTATATTTGGGCTCTGGGATACAACATCATCGCTATTCCATGGGCTGCTGGTGCGTTTTATTCGAGAACTATGTTTCAGTTACCACCGTGGGCAGCCGCTGCGTTGATGGCGCTGAGTTCAGTTTCAGTTGTGTATTCGAGTTTGAGTTTGCGAAGTTACAAACGCCCAATTGCGACGTCTCTCAATGCAATCCGAATCGGTGGTCAAAGTATCGAGTTAGACTCCATCTCTTCCGTTTCTTAGTAATATTTGTGATTAGTACTATATATGTAGATAACAATGCAAGCGCACAAAAGTCATACACGTATGTTTTACATTTTCTTCTTACCAACTTTTTGTTTCAAATCCAGTAAGCCAGCCGGAGGGGTGATTTCAATCAACCCTTGGTCAATGTCCACAACTGGCACAATGTCTTTGACGAACGGTATGTACACGTAATACTCCACGATATCGACTTCAACTTCTCCATTTTTGTTCGTCTTTGTTTCCATCTCTGGTTGCATGAGCACCTTCATCAAATCCTTCTCACCAGCGCCGCGATATATGTCTTCAACTATACCTACAACTTCTCTTTCGCCTTCGTGCATAATCACCGTCAAACCATCCAAGTCTTGGCAGTAAAACGCATCCTCTTCTTCGATTTCCGCTCGACTTTCCGCCCCGATGTATATGCGTCTTCCAATCATAGCCTCCGCCATCGTGCGGTCCGAGCAGCCTTTAAACTTCACAATCGGTTCCGTTCTTCCTTTACTTGTTACCCATCGTCCATTGACGACTCGCATAAACTTTCCTTCCGCTATCGGTCGATCGTAGTCGTCGTTCTTCGACGCTCGTCCTTGCGCAACATTTTCCACGTACAATTCTACCCCCGGGTTCATAAACCGTTCCTCGATAAAGTCCGTCAGAGGTAAAACTCTGACTTCGCCTTTCAAACCGTGCGCGGCAACGACGGCGCCGACTTGGACCAACGCGTTTGTGTCTGTGACCTCTTTGTTAATCTTTTGAGAGATTTCTCTCGCCATGGTTTCTTTGATGTCTTCCGAAGATGTCCCCAAGCTGTTCACGCGTGTTTTCTTTCGTCGTCCCGAAGAATGTGGTGGCGACGACACCGGTGGCACGACAGACGACGACGACGACGACGACGACGAAGCGAAGCTATTCGAGTGCGCTCTCTGTTGTTGCTGTCGACAGAAAACAGCGGAAGAGGAATGCCATTTTTGAAGCGAATGCATCGCGCGATTCTTCTTCCTCTTGTTTTACGGCCTCGTATCTGTGTGCGGCGCGGATGGATGCGCACGCGCGCGACGACGAGTGTGGATGGGAAAAACACTTTAAAATTCGTTTTTTGCCTTTTTTTTTGGCGGCCGACGAGAGAGAAAAAGGAGACACTTTTTCACTCGTATATATGGACTTATTAGAAAAGTCGTCTCAAAGAATTCTCCTCTCCCTCCTCGCAAGCGCACGACGCACCACCTTTCGAGGACGAGAGCGACGATAACAGGCGACGATGTAAGAAGAAGAAGAAGAAGAAGTAGGAGTAGTAGAAGAAAGCGTGAGAACGATGAGTGCCTCGACGGGAGCCGTTCTCGAGAAGAAGAAAAAGAAGAAAAAGAAGGACAAGAAGGAGAATGAGGAGGAAGCACCTCCTTTGCTCTCGGAGGAACTCTCGGGAACCGTCGTTTTGCTCAACGCGAAGAAGAAAAAGAAGACGAAAGACCTTCCTCTGCCTGTGGAAAAGAAACTCTCAAAGTCTCAAAAGAGGAAATTATTGAAGGTGGAAGAGGATAAGAGGAAACGCGCGGGACGTGAAGCCGTGCTCGAGTCGTTGAAGAAAAACACTCTGAAAGAGGAGGAGTTGTATTACTTTGGCAAGTCCTCCACGCTCGGGAATAAAGAGACGAGGAAAGAGAAATTGACGAAACAAATGAAGGCAGAGCGAATGGGAATATCGGGCTATTTACCAGGACAGAAAGAAGACGCAGAGAGGTTGACGAAACGCACGAAAACTGCCAACGAGAAAGAGGTGGAGGAATCGTCCGAGGAGGAAGGGCAGGCAGAGGAAGACGATAACTGCTTAATAACGAAGGAAGAGGAAGAGCCAATCGAGGAATTAACCGAACAAGAAAAGGTAGATTTAGCAGCACAAGGTGACGTAGACATCATCGAAAAGTCTAAGATAGGCACACAAACACTCGACGGAGCCACGCGAGCGTTAGTTTCAGCTCTGAGAGAAAAATATAAGCTGAAAGAAGACGCCGCCGATGAACTGGCAATGCAACCGCAGCAAAAATCAGAATATCACGAAGTCTTCTTCGGCAGCGCGCACGCCGTCCCCGTAGAAAGAGATGAAAAAATACAACAACAACGCCTTCAGTTGCCAATTTTAGGCGAAGAGCACGAAATTATGCACGCGATTAATACAAATCCAATAACTGTGATTTGCGGACAAACCGGATGCGGTAAAACGACACAAGTTCCGCAATTTCTTTACGAAGCCGGATATGGAGATCCAGATTGTTTGGATCATCCAGGAGCCGTATGCGTGACACAGCCGAGACGAGTTGCTGTGACTTCGACCGCGAAAAGAATAGCCGAGGAATTGAACGTGGAATTAGGTGGTGATGTTGGGTACCAAGTCCGGCATGATAAACGCGTTGGTGATACACCCCGGATTAAATTCTGTACCGATGGTATTTTACTTCGGGAAATTCAAGCTGATTTGTTGTTGCGCAAGTATTCAGTCATCATAGTTGACGAAGCGCACGAGAGATCCGTAAATACGGATATTTTGCTTGGTTTACTGTCAAGAATTGTGCCTTTACGGGCGGCATTGACGAAAGAGAAGAATAATAAAAACGTGATCACGCCTTTACGTCTCGTCGTCATGTCCGCGACTCTGCGCATCGAAGAGTTTGTGAAGAATAAAAGACTTTGTGCAATACCACCGGTTGTCATGAATGTTGCGGCGAGGCAGTTTCCCGTGACGATACATTTTTCACGAAGAACGGAAATGGTAGATTACGTCTCCGAAGCGTTGCGTAAAACGCTCGCAATCCACCGTAAACTTCCTCCGGGAGATATTCTTGTCTTTTTGACTGGTCAGAAAGAAGTCGAAGACTTTTGCAAACGGCTGAGACGGAACTATCCATTGAAGAAAAAAGAAAAGAAGAAGAAGAAGAAAGAGTCGTCACACATGATAACGACGAAGCAAGGAAATGAGGACGACGACGAGGATGAGGACGACGAGGACGACGACGACGAAGAAGAAGTTGAAGAAGGAAACGAGGATGATGTGATAGGTGATGCGTATGATGTAGATGCCGCCGATGCTGCTGGAGAAGTTTTGAATAATTTCAACGAAGACACGTTTCAAGATGATTTTGACGACGACGAACGTTCGGATGTTTCCGAAGAAGATGAAGTTGTTGTGATGGGCGACGTTTTGACAGAAGAAGAGACGAAAATAGCCGAGGTGGATTGGGCACGAAAATACGCACCGACTGCCAATTTAGAAGTCACAGCTGATGAAACTGTTGGCAAAAAGAAAGAAGAAGATGGTAACGAGAATAACGATGGCGAAGACGACGATGGTCCTGGACCGTTGAACGTTTTGCCTTTGTATGCCATGCTTCCGCCTCAAGCGCAAGCGCGTGTGTTTGCGAAAACACCGAAAGGATATAAAAGAAACGTCATAGTTTCCACAAACGTCGCCGAAACATCACTTACAATTCCTGGAGTTCGATACGTTGTCGATGCAGGACGTCAAAAGGAGAGAAAGTATGAAAGAACTTCTGGAATGTCTCGATTCGAAGTTGGATGGATTTCAAAAGCGTCAGCTGAACAGCGCGCTGGTCGTGCTGGAAGAACAGCACCTGGACACTGCTACCGTTTGTTTTCGTCTGCGCACTACGTGAACGATTTAGACGAGTTTGCCGCTCCGGCAATAACAACTGCACCCGTCGATGGAGTTGTTTTGAGTATGCGCTATTTAGGCATTGACAAAGTATTGAATTTCCCTTTCATCACACCGCCTGATTTCGAGCAAGTTCGATTGGCGACGCGAACTCTTGAAATCCTAGGAGCAACGAACCAAATGGGTGAGCTTTCAGATATTGGTCGAGCAATGGCCCAAATTCCAGTCAGTCCGAGACAAGCAAGAATGCTAATAGCCGCGTCTGTCTCTGGCATTAAAAGCTGTATGGTGTACGCCATAGCTATGTGCGCCGGTCTCGGTATGGACTCACCGTTTTTGAAACATGTCGAAGCAAACGATAGTGAAGAGAAAAACGAAGAAGAAAAGAAACCAAGCGTTCCGCCGCCGCACATCAAGTTTCATCATGTAAACTCGGATGCATTGACGGTTATGCAATGCTTGTTGGCGTACGACCAGTTTGTACAGGCAAATGGTCCATCGAAAGCGTACATGTTTTGCCAAGAAAATCGTTTGCACGAACGCACCATGCGTGAAATGTCAGATTTACGCAAACAGTTATTGCGAATATTGTTTCGAATAGGTTTGATTGACGAGGATGAACTCGCTCAAAAAATCAGTTTAAGCAAGCTCGTTATTAAACCGAATTCGGATTTAGATAAAGCGTTACGAAAGGCTTTGTGTTGCGGATGGATCGATAAAGTTGCTCGACGTTCAAAACAGAAAGAGCTCGAACAGTATGCTCGAGATGCAGAAATCAGAGGCGAAAATATAGACTCAATGTCACGAAGCTCGAAAGCGTTGCGGTACAAGCCAGCGTTTGATTCTTTGAGCAACGGTAGTGGTGTCGATAACAACAGACCAGTTTTCTTGCACCCTTCATCAGCATTGCACAAAACTGCATCAGAGTTTATTGTATATAACGATTTAATCCAAACGCAGAAGCGACCGTACGTGGTTGGTGCTACGAGAGTTGAACCGAGTTGGTTGTTGCAAAGTGACTGCTTATTGGAAGGCATGGATAGAGTTTTAGACGACCCGATACCGAGATACGCGCCGAATCGCGATCAAGTCGTGTGTTGGGTGGCGCCTCGATTTGGACCGCACCTTTGGGAATTGCCTCTAAAAGCGCTAGACGTGACTGAACTCGAGAAAGCTGTCGGTCCGTTTGCGACGGCATTGCTCCTTGGGAACGTCTTCGAGTGTTTTACAGAAATAAAAGACAAGTACGCGGCTAAGCCAATTCTGTGTTCAAGAATTGAAGGTAGAAGTCAACCCAGAGTTCAAAACTTATTGTATGCGCTGAAGAAAAAAGGCGTATGCACAAAGGAAAAGTTGATGCAAGAGTTTGTGCGAAACCGCGACTATTTGCGCAAAGAAATAAGCGCTTGGTTGAAAGCTGGCAAATCGCACACTCTGGATAATATATGGGGGAAATGGAAATAGATATTTAGGATCGAGAATGTAATATTATATAATGATAGAGAGATGTATATCGTAGTATATCGTGGAGTAATGTAGTTTTATGTACCAGGTAGGGTACCACGTACATTTCATAAACAACTAAAGAGAGAGAGAGTTTAAAGGACGAGGGGATCTAAATTTTGAATAATTCATTTTGTAGGGGTGTATAGTGTATAGTATGATGAATGGATCTTATAGCGCAAAGGCAGATGTTAATGGTGAAGATAAGAATCTTCAATGTGTTTGTTTGTTTGTTGGTGTTTCAAAGGCACAGCGTCAGTTAAGTAACTTACGCACGTTCACCTCTGATTCTTCTCGCCAACTGGACATCCTTCGGCATGATGGTGACTCTCTTGGCGTGGATCGCGCACAAGTTGGTGTCTTCGAACAAGCCAACCAAGTACGCTTCGGACGCTTCTTGC
>Ga0208277_1002082_pt1 | contig 11493 bp, 8 predicted proteins | sample ETNtaG_5_FD_185782 | JGI IMG/M metagenome (GOLD analysis project Ga0208277, IMG submission 185782) | Marine microbial and viral communities from oxygen minimum zone, Eastern Pacific Ocean - ETNP201406SV205 (SPAdes) (version 2) | ecosystem: Environmental > Aquatic > Marine > Oceanic ...
TCTCCACTAATGATCCACAAATATATCGAGCTTCATCAGAACTTAAAAAAGTAACAACATCAGCAATCTCTTCTGGCTCAGCTATGTGGCCAATCGGAATAGATTGATTTAATTCTTCGATAGCGTCATCAGGATTTAAACCTCTAATTTCAAAACCAGTTCTAAGCATTGGCGTGTTGACTTCGTTTGGACAAACTGCATTGATTCGTATATTTTGATGAGCATGATCTCTGCCAAGACATTTTGTCATGGCTGCTAATGCCGCTTTCGTTGTACAATAAATGAGATGATTGGGTCCTGGATTAATACCCCAGCAAGATGACACATTTACAATTGAGCCACCACCGGCATCAGCCATTAAGGGTATTGCGGCTCTAATTAATCTAAAAGGAGCTTCAACATTGATCTTCATTGATAGCTCATAATCTTCGTCAGTGGTCTGAGTAATATCACCACGCCTCATAAGGCCAGCATTATTGATGAGTATATCAATACTTCCGAGTTTTTTTTGAACTTCATTAGCAAGATTGTCACAATATCCTTTGTCTAAAAGGTCACCAGAAAATGACACTGCCTGACCACCATTTTGTTGTATTTCATGAGCTAGTTTAAGAGACTGCTCTTCATCTTTATCCGCAATTGCAAGCGTTTTGCCTTGTTGAGCGTATTTAATTACTATAGATTTACCAATACCCCCACAGGCGCCAGTCACAAGAACAATTTTTGAGTTATTTCTATTCATAATTTAATGCTCTTGATTTAAGGCCTCCATTTTAGGAATTGTTATTTCCCTTTGAGCGATAAAATCTAAAAGCTCTTCATCTTTAGCTTGGTCAAGTTTGGGCTCTTGATAATCATTCAGTAGCTTTTTGGCTCCCTCTAAGCCTCTTTGGATTGTGTCTTGACTTCCATCAGCTTGCCATTGTTCAATCGAGTTATTATCAAATAACTTAGGCATAAAAAAGGCTCTTTGAAAATTCTCCATGGTGTGTTGATGACCCAAGTAATGACCTCCAGGGCCAACATCTCTGATAGCGGCAAGGCCTTCCTCAAAGTCATCCCATCGAACGCCTTCGGCCATTCTGTAGCCCATTTCACATTGCTCAGCATCCACTACAAATTTTGCCATTGAGCAGTGCATTCCAGCCTCATTCCAGCCTGCAGAATGCCAAATATAGTTTGCGCCAGATAAGAGAACAGCCATCATTGTTGAGGCACTTTCATAACCAGACTGAGCATCAAAAACTTTTGACCCGCCAAGCGTGTTAGAGCTTCTCCATGGAACTTTATAGTGTCTTGCCATTTGTCCTATCATAAAATTCATAAGTGAGATTTCAGGTGTTCCAGCCATTGGTGCGCCAGACTGCATTGAAACCGTTGCCAAGTAATGACCATATATTGCTGGTGCTCCTTTGCGAATGACTTGGGTGTATGCTAAGGCAGATAGCGCCTCAGCATTAACTTGAGCTACAGTTGGCGCAACACTGGCAGGAGTATTCGCACCACCAAGGACAAAAGGAGAACAAAGTACCGGCTGATTATGCGCCGAAAACACCCTTAATGCTGAAAGCATAGTTTGATCCCATACAAGTGGCGAGTTTCCATTAATGTTTCCGGTGACAACTGGGTGTGTGTCTATGAATTTTTCACCAAAAAGAATCTTACACATGTCGATCACATCTTCAGCATTTTTACCACTACTGGTCATACCCATAAAGGTTTTATCAGAGTGCTTCATTGATGAATAGGTTATTCTCAGATGCCTATGAGATATTGCATGATCCATAGGCTCAACGATATGATGAGCACTCGAATGAATAGCAGGCAGCATATGAGAGAGTTTATGGAAATTTGCTAGATCTTCAAGCGTAGGTAAACGCCTATTATTTTCAAGGTCAGTGAGAAATGGAGCACCCGTCATTGGTACAAAAATAGAGTTATCGCCACCTATTTCGAGTGATTTTTCTGGATCTCGGGCATGCATTGTGATGTTCTCTGGAATTGATTTGATGAGTTCACGTATAAGTCCTCGATCAAAACGTACTCGCTCACCCTCAACTTCAGCGCCAGCCTCTTGCCATTGTTTTAGTGCAATCGGATCATGAAATTCTACGCCAACTTCCTCTAGAATAGATAATGAAGCATCATCCATTTTCTCAATCTGCTCCTCATTCATTGGCTCAGTAAGAGGGATATTTCGCCTCAAAGTAGGCAGCATTTCGATTTTTACTTTTAGACGATCAGTTCTTCGGGCTGCTCTACCGAGTCTTTCTGTGGCATTCGACATATCATTGTTACTATCAATTACAATTAAAGTATCGTAGATTAATTATTTACTTAATGCAACATTTTTTTTCATAAAAACATGAAAAATACTATACTTGCCATAACGCTTATATTCTTGATATATCAATAATTAAGAGTAAAATTTGTGATTTTAAAAAACGAATTAAAATAATGTCTAATCTTTCTAATAACTACATAGGTGGCGACTGGCTTAAGGGCGTAAGTTCAATTTCTAATATTAATCCTTCTAACACTAACGATGTCATTGGTGAATTTGCTCAAGCAAGCAACTCACAATTAGAGGATGCCCTAAATTCAGCAGAGGTTGCACAAAGACAGTGGGCTGCAACAGGCTTAGAGCAGCGCCAAGCGGTGCTCATGAAGATTGGTGAAGAAATGATGGCTCGCAGCGCTGAACTTGGCGAACTCCTTTCTAGAGAGGAAGGTAAGCCAGTTGCTGAGGGCAAAGGAGAGGTTTATAGGGCAGGTCAATTTTTTACTTATTATGCAGCTGAAGTTCTCAGACAGGGGGGCGATACTGCAGATTCAGTCAGGCCAAATATTGAAATTGATGTTCGTCGAGAGCCTATGGGAACTGTTGCTATTATTTCACCTTGGAACTTTCCAACTGCAACAGCAAGCTGGAAGATTGCTCCAGCATTGGCATTTGGTAATGCAGTTATTTGGAAACCTGCTAACTTGACTCCTGCGAGTGCAGTAGCATTAACTGAGATCATCTCAAAGCAAGATATTCCAAAAGGATTATTTAACTTGGTCATGGGTTCTGGCTCATCAATCGGCCAGGCATTGGCTGAGAGTCCAAAAGTACACGCAATAAGTTTTACTGGCTCATATGATGTGGGCCTTCAGATTGCAAGTGCAGCAGCAAAAAATTTAACAAAATTTCAGTTGGAGTTAGGCTCTAAGAATCCACTCGTTGTTATGGATGATGCGGATATGGAGGTTGCAGTTGCTGCAGCGACTGCCGGTGCTTTTGGATCAACAGGTCAAAAATGTACAGCATCTTCAAGGCTAGTTGTCCATGCCTCGATTCATGATGAATTTGTGGATCGGATGAATCAATCAACCTCAGCTCTAAAGGTAGGTGACGCCCTTCAGGAGGGAACTCAAATTGGTCCAGCTGCAAGTCAGCAGCAACTTGATTCAAATCTTAATTATATGTCTCTAGCGCAAGAAGAAGGTTGTGAGGTCGTATGCGGAGGAGAAAAGCTTGAACTTGATAATCCTGGTTTTTATATGCAACCCGCTTTGTTAATTGGCGGAAATAATTCAATGAGAGTGAATCGTGAAGAGCTTTTTGCGCCTATAGCCTGCGTCATTAAGGTGGCTGACTATGATGAGGCATTATCAGTTGCTAACGATACAGATTTTGGCCTGGTTTCAGGAATTATTACCCAGTCGCTTTCAAGAGCAAGCCACTTTAGGAGGAATGCAGAAAGTGGTTGCGTTATGGTTAACCTTCCAACAGCTGGTACTGATTATCATGTCCCATTTGGTGGTAGAAAAAATTCAAGTTTTGGTCCTAGAGAGCAAGGCACTTATGCTAAAGAGCTGTATACTCAAGTCAAAACATCTTATATTTCAAGCGGAAATCCATAATGGCTCACCAATCACTATTCATTGATGCTCTTCAATACAACAACTGGAGTGAAGAGGTTTTTCAGCAAATCAATTGGGGTGGTTTAAGCGCAATTCATGTGACAATTTGTTACCACGAAGATTTTCAAGAGATGGTTCAAAATGTAATTGATTGGAACAGAAGATTTGAGGATTATTCGGGTCTAATTTTTCAAGGAAGGACAGCAAGTGATGTTTTAAAAGCAAAAAAAGAAGGCCGAACAGCCATATTTTTTGGCTTTCAAAATTGCTCGCCAATCGAAGACAATATCGGGCTGGTTGAAATATGTCATCAGTTAGGGGTTAGGTTTATGCAACTCACGTATAACAATCAAAGCTTGCTGGGGACCGGTTGTTATGAAGAAAATGATCCTGGAATTACTAGAATGGGTAAACAGGTCATTCAAGAGATGAACAGAGTAGGTTTGGTTGTTGACATGAGTCATTCTGCTGAACGATCCACACTTGAAGCTATAGAAATCTCTGAAAGACCAATTGCTATTACCCATGCCAACCCAACTTTTTGGCACCCCGCGTTAAGAAATAAGTCTAATAAAATTCTAGAGGCTTTGGGAGAAAGTAAAAGTATGCTGGGTTTTTCTGTCTATCCTCATCATCTAAAAGATGGTTCAGATTGCACACTTGAGAGTTTCTGTTCGATGATTGCTGATACTGCAGAAATTATGGGTGTCGATAATATTGGAATTGGCACTGATTTGTGCCAAAACCAACCTGACAGCGTCGTCGAGTGGATGAGGAATGGAACTTGGACTAACGATCGAGACTTCGGAGAAGGCTCGGCAAATTTTGCAGGATTTCCTAATCAGCCCGAATGGTTTCAAGACAACCGCGATTTTGTAAATATTGCAACGGGGTTGATTTCTGTAGGCTTTTCAAATGAAGACGTTGATTTAGTCATGGGTAAAAACTGGTTAAATTTTTTCGAAGCCTCTTTTGAGTCTTTATAATAAAAAATTATGGCTAATGAAGCTGTATTAATTGACATTGAATCTGACTTTATGAGGACGCCCGAAAAGGTTATGCGTCTTGATAGAATGGGCTCTTCATTTCCAACTCGATTAAGCTTTATGCGAACTTTAATTAGACGCATGTCTGAGGAAAATTGGAAGTTTGAAAGAACGCTTCGCAATGTCGATAAAGATGGATATGGTGTTAGTGTTTATTCAGCAATTACTCCAAAAAGAACGTACTCATTAATTGCATTTACTCAAGAAATACCCGCTGATATGAGAACAGACAGGGTAATTGCAGAAGTTTGGGATGCGACATTCAGTCTTTTTGACGGTGTTCCAACTCAAGACGATATAGATTATTTGTCTAACAATACGCCACTTCAAGAAGGTGGCCGATATAGACCAAGCGAACTTGTTCTAGCTAGAGCAAATAAAAGTCTCAGAGTCTTTGAAGATATTATTAGTTCTCTTGCATCAGGAGTTCAGCCCGATCTTGAATTGATTTCTTCAGTTGGCTACTTAATGAGAACAACAGCAGTATATGGAAGTGGTAAGTTTGGTTGTGCAGACAGAGAAAAGATAGCTAATCGAGAAGAGTGTAAAGCTCCATTCCATATTGAGTTATTGGCTGTCTATTTGATTCGATGGTTTACAATTGATATGGTGGAAGAGCTCGCAAAGGAGAGAGGTGGGAAGAAAGCTGTTCGTTTAGATAAAAATATAAGTCAATTTATCGGAGTTGGGAATTCAACTGGCCTTGGTATGGCTCCTTTTTTATTAAAGCATCCAGCACTCATTCATAACTGGGTTGTTGCAAAGGAGACTGCATTGGCAAGAGTTCGCTCAATTGAAACAGCATTGCCAAGTACCATTGAGGTTTTCCTGAAGTCTTTGCGTCAAGCCAGCCAGCATATCGATGAGTGGAATGTTGCCGATGAGGTTCAGTCAGCAAGAATTTCTCTTCTTACTGATGAAATCCAAGCACTGAGAATGTGGTGTGAAGATGAGTCAAATATATATAGACCCTATCCATGGAATGGAATTTATCAGTATGTTGAGGATAACTTTTCACTGGAATGTCAAGAGATGGTTGTGTCTCTAATCATCGAGCCCCATGGCTCAATTGTGGATGATCTTGCAGACACAATGTCAACATCCTCTACACCTAAATTCAAAGCTGACATGACTTTGTCCCAATTGAAAGAGGGGGTCGCAGATGCTTATAACTGGGCAACAACAATTGACTTTTCTCTAGAAGAATCTCAGCACCACTTTTGGTATTACTCTGAAGATAAGTTAGAGCCGAGATTTGGCTCTAAAGGGGTTGATGAAGGTGTTGAACAAGAAATGCCGTTGGCTATTGGACGTGATGTACATGATTTAAATAAAGTTCTTCAAGTCATTAATGAAGAGATGCCTATTGGTGAATTTGTAATGATGTACCCACAGTTTAGACATATTATTCGTCGTATCCAGAACACTTTTGAAAGGCCATACTCTGAAGTACAAGACAACTTACTCAGTGAGTCTATGAGGCCATTAGATTTATTACGATTTAAATTGGCCTTCTTTGGTGCATCAAAATTTGACCCTAAATCAGACCTTTGGACTCGCATTTCAATGTATCAGGGCGCACCATTGCCTGACCAAATTCAAGATTCAAACCATGACTGTTGGTCATATCCAATTGCCGGGCGTTCTCAGTCATACCCTTGCGTTAATTGTTTATGTCAAAAAGCGATTTAACGATTTCTCTAAACGAAGTTCTTTTTTATTTCACTCGTGCAGGGTTTGGCGTTAATGCGCCGATTGGTGTTTCAGAGGATTTTGCGAGAAGCAACATCTGGATTGCTCAAAATGGTTTCGACCCTTCTGAGTGTAGTTTATTGGCACTAGATAATTTAGATAGTCAAAAAAGTAGTCTCTCTATTCAGTTTGAAAAGAGTAGTGATGGGGGCCATCTTTTTTGCCCAGAAGATAATGTTCTGTCTGCTCTAGAGGCTTCAGTAAGCTGTGTAGACTGGATTGAATTTAATGGTATCAATGGAGCATTGAAAGTTGCCAATGTTGATTGTCCTTTACTGGTAGTTTCAGCTCTTGGTGCGAATCAATGCACTGGTATTAAGGTTTTATGGATAGATCAAAGTAATAATTTGTACCAGGTGAATCTGATTGATGATGGCAAATGGGAAATCATTGCTTCTTCAGAGTCTCCTATTGAGAATAGTAGCTATGCAGATATTGAAATTTCAGCTTTTGATGCTAGCGAAAAAACTAGTATCAAAAATGGGAAATTAAAGACATTTAATGTCACTAATGAAAAGCTTAAAGCCCTCAATAGCGGGGTTAAAGTTGGAGATAAATGGCCACAAATCTATGAGTATTTTTCTAGATGCTTGGTTAAATCTAGTGCTGAATCAAGGGCTTCTGGTGCTGGAGCTGGTTTAGTCGATACTGATTAATTTAGCACTCAATAAAGCTTACAGCTAAACCACCAAGGGATGTCTCTTTGTATTTGTGTGACATGTCAAGGCCAGTTCTTTTCATTGCATCGATGCATTGATCTAGTGATATTAAGTGTTCACCGCTCTCTCTGAGTGAGAGTGAACTTGCGGTGTAAGCCTTAACAGCTCCAAAACCATTTCTCTCTATGCACGGGACTTGTACGAGACCTTTTACAGGGTCGCATGTCATTCCGATATGATGTTCAAGTGCCATCTCTGCAGCATTTTCAATTTGCTCGCTTGTTCCGCCCCTTGCAGCACACAAACCTGCAGCTGCCATTGAGGATGCTGAGCCGACCTCTCCTTGGCACCCAACTTCGGCTCCAGAAATTGAGCTATTAGTTTTTATCAGGCTACCAATAGCAGAGGCTGATAATAGAAATTGTCGAATTTGGTCTATTGTTGCAGCCTTATGCTTATAGTAATAGTATAGGGTTGCTGGTACAACACCTGCGGCACCATTAGTAGGCGCTGTTACTACCATATGTCCAGCAGCATTTTCTTCATTAACTGCCATTGCATAAGCACAAAGCCAATCATTAGTACTTGTATTTTCTAGGTCATTTTCTAGGTTTTCATGTAACTTCTTTGCTCGCCTTTTTGTATTCAGTCCGCCAGGCAAAATACCCTCTGTAGTTAAGCCTCTTTCAATGCAGGTTTTCATTGCATTCCAAATTTTGTCTAGCTCTAAATTCAGTATCTCTTCCGGGAGGTTCTCTAATTCATTTGCTAGCTTCATTTCCCAAATCGTTTTATTGTGTTTTTTTGACATTTCAAGCATTTCTTCTGAGTTGTCAAACGGGAATGGGTAGGCTGAACTGGACTCCGCAGCAATAGGCGCTTCGATATTATCTATTTCTGCTAAGGTAGAAATAAAGCCACCTCCTATTGAAAAGTAGGTATTTGAATGCAGCAATCCACCAGAACTATTTAGTAGTTCAAAAACGATACCATTTGGGTGCTGTTTTAATGAGTTTCGAGTGTCAAAAATAATATCATCTTCTGAAAAGAAAGAGGCTTCTATACTATCGCTGATAGTTATAGTTTTTGAGTTCCAAGTGCGATCAATCACTTCATCCATATTCTCATCAATTATGGTATCGGGGAGATAGCCATGCAGCCCAAGGGCGACCGCTCTGTCGGTGGCATGTCCAACCCCAGTATAAGCCAAAGAGTCCTTTAAAGTGCACCTGACATGATAGTTATCAGTGTCGGGATTTGAGTCAACAAAATGACGCGCGTCATTGAGAAATGCGTTCGCTGCAACCATTGGCCCCATGGTGTGAGAACTGGAAGGTCCAATGCCAACTTTAAATAGGTCTAAAACACTGACAAACATAGTAAGCTAATTGACAAAAAACTATTCTACATTATAGACAGAAATTCTAGCTATATCCATTTGAGGATAGTTCACTTAACTAATTAATTATAATAACAAATATCAACACAATATTTTATTCATAAATAAGCTATGTCAAATAATGAGCACTTTAGACGACTTCACGAACTCCTTGACAGAGTTAATGTTGGCAATGAAGGCAGTAATCAGGTTGAAGAAAAACCAGAAGCATCAGATCAATTAGCAGCTTATATCCTTTGGCTTGATAGTGAGCCAATGATTCCTGAGAGAACTTATAGTATTCATTTTGAGGCTGAAAAGACCAGTGTCCAGGTAACCGACCTAAGCTTTAAGATTGATGTCAATACACTCAGTCAACTTGCAGCAAAAAAGCTAGAGCAAGATGAGATTGGTTATTGTAAGTTATCGCTAGGTCAGAAGGTTTCTTTTGATGCATACACTGACAACCAAATAACAGGTTCATTTACAATTTTTGATTCATTAAGCAACGAAATGCTTGGCACTGGTTTAATTGATTTTGCATTAAGGCGTGCACAAAATATTAGCTGGCACGAAACAAATATAAACCAAGAGACTCGTTCAAATAACAAGCATCAAAGGCCATGCGTACTATGGTTTACCGGGCTTTCGGGTTCAGGTAAGTCAACTATTGCTGATGAGCTTGAGAAAAAGCTTTATGAACTTGGCAAGCATACGATGTTATTGGATGGTGACAATGTTCGTCATGGCTTGAATAGAGATTTAGGGTTTACGGATCAAGACAGAGTTGAGAATATTCGTAGGATTGCTGAAGTCTCAAAGCTAATGGTTTCGTCAGGGTTAATCACCATAGTTTCATTTATTTCACCTTTCCGTGCAGAGCGATTAATGGCAAGGAATTTATTTAGTGATGGAGAGTTTATTGAGGTCTATATTGATACACCAATTGAAGTTTGTGAGGCTCGAGATTCTAAAGGGCTTTATAAGAAAGCAAGAGCTGGAGAATTAAAAAATTTTACTGGTATTGATTCTGATTATGAGGAGCCCCAAGCGTCAGAAATTGTTCTTCAGAATAGTGATGCAAATATAGATGACCTTGTAAATCGAATTCTAGATTATCTGAAATCAAACTCAAAGATATAATAATCGAATAATTTTTTTAATTGCAAATTTTCTTAAAGAACAATGTCAATATTACTAGCGTCTACTGATTTCTGGGAGGATATGGAAGTTTGGTCTAGCGCCCTTCAAGAGGCCATGCCAGAGATGGATGTTAAAGTGTATCCTGATGAGGGAGATATCAATGATATTGAATATGCAGTGGTCTGGAAACACCCCAGAGGAATACTAAATCAATACCCAAATCTCAAAGCAATTTTATCTTTAGGAGCCGGAGTTGACCATGTAATCAGTGATCCTGAACTGCCTGAAGGGCTGCCTATAGTTCGCCTAGTCGATAAAAAGTTAACGCATGAAATGTTCCTTCATTCATTACACTGGGTTCTACATTTTCATAGCGATCAATATCTTTATCGAATTCAACAGCAAAGCCGTGAATGGATTCAGCAGAGCTCAGTTCAATCTGAGGATCGGACTATCGGAATCATGGGGTTAGGGAATATTGGCAAAAGTATTGGTGACTCTCTCGTTAACTTAGATTTTAACGTTGTGGGCTGGGGTGCTCGCCCAAAAAATTCTCTTGGTGAAATTAATTATTATTATGGACAGGAGCAGCTTGCTGATTTTTTGAGACAGAGTGATATTTTGATTAATGTCCTGCCACTGACCGAAAACACAAAAAATATATTAACCAAAAATGAGCTCAAGTTGTTGCCTGAGGGGTCGTTTATTATAAATATTGGGAGAGGTGGAATAATCAATGAGAGTGATTTATTATCCGCATTAGATAGTGGGCACATTACTGCAGCTGCTCTGGATGTTTTTGCACAAGAGCCACTCCCAGAAAATAATTCACTTTGGAGTCATCCATCTGTTTATGTTACTCCCCATATTGCGGGACAAAGTAATCCTGGGTCGGCGGCTAAAACAATCGCTGAAAATATACGTCTTATTGAGACGGGAGAGGACCCTTATCCTATATATAGCTTTAATAGCGGGTATTAATCATTCGTTATTTTTACTAATTTAATCGTGAAAATTTAAGTAATGAGCTGAAGTATTTTTGTTTTTTTTAAGTTATTGAAATTATTTATATGAATTCATGAGTAATTGAATTCAACTAAATAAACATATCTTATATAATATTGTTTTGTGAGACAAAATCTAATGTCCATACTAGGCGAAATTCGAACTACTCCATTGCATAAAATGCATGTTGATTCTGGCGCAAAAATGGTGCCATTTGCTGGATATGAAATGCCAGTAAGCTATCCTCTTGGAATAAAAAAAGAGCACTCCCATACTCGACAAAGCGCTGGCCTTTTTGATGTTTCTCATATGGGACAAATTAAATTGTCAGGAGAAGAGTCAATGAGAGCTCTTGAGTCTATTGTTCCTGTTGATATCATTGATTTACCTTTAATGAGGACCCGTTACGCACTTTTTACCAATGAAAATGGTGGAGTGATGGACGACTTGATGGTTACAAATCTTGGCGATAATAGTTTATTTCTAGTTGTAAACGCAGCATGTAAAGATGCCGATTTTCAACATTTAAAAAATCATTTGGGGTCAAAATGTGAAGTCGACCTTTTTGAAGATCTAGCCTTATTAGCCTTGCAGGGCCCTAAAG
>Ga0208277_1002086_pt1 | contig 11479 bp, 21 predicted proteins | sample ETNtaG_5_FD_185782 | JGI IMG/M metagenome (GOLD analysis project Ga0208277, IMG submission 185782) | Marine microbial and viral communities from oxygen minimum zone, Eastern Pacific Ocean - ETNP201406SV205 (SPAdes) (version 2) | ecosystem: Environmental > Aquatic > Marine > Oceanic ...
GTGGTAGCAGAGGAAATCTAATTTGCTTAAATCTGTTTATGGACTTAATTCCAATAAGTATAGGGATGAGAAATGCTTGTAGATGTGCTAATAACAATAATGATTTAAATGTCAATTAAGTTAATTTGTAGCTAACACGAAATTAGCAACTTTATTGAAATCTTCCTAATACAAGAACTAATATTTTTTAAAGAAACTTACCAATGATTGAAACCGGGTTAGTTGTTTAACAGAGGAAACCCGAGGACGGACTAGGCGAATATTTGGACGTTGACCGCACATTCCAAAAATAATTAAAATGTATTTCTAAATTCAAGCTAATACTAAGATAAAAGCAACAAGTAAATCAGTAAGAAGATATGTTCTTAATTCCTCCAGACTCACTCTCAAGATTATTGGTTGTAATGGTGGCGACAGTTGTTGAGAAAATGAATTTTTTTGCGGTTTTAGATCCTTTAATAAAAACCTTTATGCAAGTTGCACTTGTCATTGGACCATTGAGTCTTGTGGGTTTGGTTTTGCTACTTAGGAAAATTGAAAAAGATCATCCAGAACGTATACGTTGGAAGTAATGAGAAAAGAAAATCAATTCAACTCCGATTCGAATTATCCAGAAAACTTTTGGCCGAAAATATTAACTCTTCTCTGTATTGGGGCTTTTATTTATTGGGTAATGACTTCTCAAAATGCTGATAAAACTCTCGATCAATATCTTTTTGACCCAATTCTTAGACTATTTGACAGAATAAAAATCAATGATTTTTCGTAAATGATTAACAGACTTATTTCAAGTGAAAGATCCAAATGGATTTTTGTGATTGGTGTGGTTGCCATTGGTGCAGGATTCACAGCAAAGAATGTGATCTCCTATCCAACTGAATGTATGAGCGAAGAAGTTGTACAAGACTTTGTTACACCTAAAGGAACTACAAGCAATTTCACCATTTTCTAGTTTTTTTTCCTCAATAAGTCAAAAAAGCCTCTACATTTGAAGAAAGAAATTTTAAAATGTTTTTCTTTAATCCATTTTGGCCTTTAACAGCTTTAAGAATCGCTTCATTAAAAGCAACTTCAACATTACTTTTACTTCTTTTAATTAAATCAAACCTTCTTCGTTTGAAAGGTGGACTGATAGGCGGACTCGTTGCACTTACACTTATTTCTGGATTAATTGTCTCATCAACAGTTGCTGGCGGAGCTGCTTACTACATTCTTCAAAATAAGAAATCAAATGATGATGAAGTAAACATGTCTGACGATGATGTAATTAATGCTGAAGCAGTCTCAGTTTGATTTTGTTTTGCAGTTACGTCTCAAAGATTGATAACTACTCAAAACTAACCAATTGTTTTAACTACCTTCCCTACATATTCAATTTAAGAAATTTTATATAAATATTTTTTTTTGGACAATTGAGAAATTGTAAGAATTAAAAAATTGAATTATTGAATTATCTATTGGTTTATGAACAAATTTAGGGTTTCTTTTTTTAAATTGTCCATCGATTTAATTATCAAGTCTGCACCTGCTTTTTTTAACTCTGCCTCATATCTGAGACGTTTCTCTCTACTTGAATCTACATGTAAGTGTGGGGGGGCAATAGCGAGACTGATAAATTTCTGATCAGGGATCTTAATTCGAGCATTTATAACTGTTTTAACGTCTGCAACAGTATCTCCAATATATGCAATTGGGGGATTGGAAAAACCTAAGGGTTTTTTTGAAAGTTTTGATGATAATGAAATAAAACCTGTTGGATCAGGTTTTTCAGGTGCTTCACCCATTGCAATCAAGGGAGCAGAGTCTAAGCCGAGCCTCTGCTCTAAGACGAATTTCGCTGATGGTAATTCAGCTCCACTTACGAAACCCCAACCAATTCTTCGCTGAGTTAATTCCTCAAAAAATGTTTGTTTGACTAATAACGTCTCATCTTTAATAAAGCCTGACCATTCACTAGAGTCATGATTTGGATCTCCACCAAAATAAAAGTTTTCAAAGCATTCAATTAAATTTTTTCTAGACGGAGCTGAAAAAGAAAGATTGTTTTTTTGTACATGTCTATTAATCATTTCTAGGCTCAAATCCCAATCGTTGTTCCAACAGCCTTCACTTTTAATAGAATCAATATCTTCTATTGAGGGTCTCCACCCACTAAAAAAGTTTACAGTTTCTTGGATAGCTAATCGATAGCTGTTGGTCACGTCACGAATAACCCCATCTATATCAAATAAAATTAGGCCAATATTATTCATCATTGAGTTTTCTCTCTAATTACAAAAGTTCAATGGAATTTATTGTTTAGGTGAAGCTTAAGTTCTAACTCACGATCTTTGAGTCCTTTTTCATTTTTAATAATTCGATTACCAAGCCACGCAATACCCACACCAATTACCGCAGGTAAACCAATTGCCGAAAATCTTGTAATACTATTCATTGGTTTGATAAAAATGTAAGAGATTTTGTTTCAGTCTTCTTTGAAGTTACCAAGTAATTTTAAGAATTAAAAATTTAAGTTAATTTCAACTTGTTTTGGTTCTTCTTAAATCTCTCCATAAACAAGCCATCAAATAGAAATAACCTGCCATGGAAATTATGTAAAATGATGTCATCAGCTTTGTTCTGCTGTGGACATTTGAAAAATTGAAGCAGAACTAACTACTAAAAGTATCGCGAATAAAATTATGTGATAAGGAGTAAGCATGGATAGTTTTGGATGACTCTGTAAATTTAAACAACTGGTAAAGCCGTTGTTGTAGTGCAATGCGAAGTTTTTTAGGGTGGTTACACCAATATTTGAGAAAATGAGGTAAAACCATATTGAATAAATTGTATGCAATGGTTAGTTTCCTTTTCTTAATACTTAAGCCAGTGCTCTTTTTGATGTTGAAAAAATTTTTCAAGAAGCAAATGAAAGCTTTTATTATCAGCGCAATTGAATGGCTCGTTCTTCAAACAGATAATGATCTAGACGATAAGATTCTTGCGAAGGTGAAAAGTGGAATGAAATTAGGTGTCGTTTGAGCAAATGCTTGAACATTTGGTAAATGGATTTAATACATTGACTCTATGGAAAATACATTTATGGTCTTGTTGTTAGGTGACTGCAAACTATGACTGAAAAATGTGAAACGAAGTGGTCCCCCACTGAAGATCAAATCGATAAAATCATTATTCCAGCAATGCAGGGAACTGCTCAGCAATACGCTAAGTATGCTAGTGAGCTCCAATGTCCCCCTGCTTTTATCGCGCTAATGCTTCGAGATATTGCTGATACTTTTGAAGAAAATGCAATTACATCCGAAAAAGGTTGTGATTGTTGTTAAAACACCTCAATTCGTTTCCAAATCAAAAGTCAGTTAGTTAATTATCCAGTTGTCCCTATTAGGCATTGGTTTTGATACTTTTCCTTATTTGCCAATTAAGCACAAGTAACGAGGAATACCCGAACTTTTTTTGTACTCCTTACCTTGTTCCTCGCATTGCGACATGTTTTTCATTTCTATTTTTTCTATTCCGTAAGTGCTGTTTTGAAGGATCAACCAAAAACTTTCAGCTTGTGCATTCATAGCTGTAAAAAATAAAGCTGATGTGAAAAACAACAAATAGCGTTTCATAAATCTTCTTCTATTATTTAACTCTATCTAGAATTAAGCCCTGCTTGAGGAGGGATTTCCTCTTTTTCACCCGTACTGGTTAGCCCTACCAGAACCGACCTGTAGTAATGGATAATTCTTGTTAGTTTCTTACCAATTTCTCGATTTAAACCAAAAAGATTTTAGCTATGCCAGCAATTAACAAAATTACTGCAGCTAAACTATTAGTCTTAATAAACCTTCCCGTTTTTCTTTTAATAGCAGGTGTTTACCAAATTGGCTCTGCGGTAATAGTTTAGATAACTACTTTACATAATATTTTTTATTAGTTATGGGCAAATGGACTCCGTCACAAAAGCAAAAGTCAGGTTTAATTAGCAGAACATTCGATTTCTTTATTGATGAATTAGCTGAATTGCAGGAGGAACTCGATTGCCCAGATGAATTCATATGTGATTTTCTTGAAATTGTTAAAAATCGTTGGTCACCAGATAGTTGTCATTCAAAGGCAAGACAGCATAAAAGAGATAATCCAAGCTCCTACTAAAAATGCAACATGAAAGTTGGCTTGTGAAGAAAGATCGTGTCTGGGCAATGAGGTTTTTTCAAGACAAACACTCTGATGAAGACGGAACTACATATATGAGGGTTCACTACGCTAGCTGTAGGCTTGGATTCCTACACGGTATTACTCCTCATGTTGAGTTACATGAAAGTGAGAAATTAACTTATGAAAAAGCAAGAGACCTATGGAGGTCTTCAGTGGAAACAGAGTGGGAAGTTTCTGAGAAACCTTTATGGAAGACCCTTTAGAACTGATGAAAAAATATTTTTAGTCTAATTCTCCGTTAATTTAGATATGCACAAAAAAATTAATGAGAAATTTGAGTACATACCACTAGATGGTTTTGTATCGTGATGAACTACATGGGCTATCTATACGTAACATAATATTTTTTGTAGCAACCGCTACCAAAACGTTCAACTCGCTACATTGCGAGCCGCATCTCGATTTAAGCCAAGGAACGGGGACTTAAATCAACATTCGGAGTATGGATGATGACAACTCTTCTTTATCGTGGACAAAACTATGTCCAGCACAAAGACCAAAAAGCACAAAAAGATTGTGTTGAGCTCACTTACAGGCGTAATCACTACAACACATGCAGAAGTGATGCTAGATCTGAGCTGAATTCCCAATTGTCTTATCGTGGTCACCGATATCAGCATTAGCTTGAAAACTATTTTTATGAGGCCCTGTTTCGCAGGGCCTTTTTTTTTTGCCTAAATGAATCTTCTTTCGATCAAACAGCTATTAACTTTTACAGCGTTTCCTTTTTGTTAGCCCTCATAAACTTTGCAAGTAGATGCTGTTGGATGGCTTATACATTCTTTGTCCCAAAACTCTTCTCTAGTTTCATTAGGAACTGTGTAAGAGAAGTCATGCATTGTACGAATATCACTTAATGCATTTTTGAACATGTTGAAAGGAGTTCTTAGTTTCATAAACCTCCATGTCGTATATGTATGTTCTAATCGATCTTGCTGATTTTATAAACCTCGGCTTTTACTCAAGTAGAATTAACTAGTACCTGAGTAAGAGATTTCAGAAAAATTTATGTCTCAAAGATTATGCTTATAGCTTTACTAAGTTGATGTTCTATAATGTGTGGCTCATATCAGTCGAAATAATCAATTGATGCGCTTATCGTCTACTTTATTGCGTTGAAATGAAAACTAGGAAATTGAGCGTCAAAAAATATAATTGTCATCTAATTACCAATCTGGATAGTAGAAATCGTCTCCTACGGGCTCTTCATAGAATTGACCTACTTCAATTCCATATAGATATTTTGATATCTTGGTGAAGAAATCTTGCATTAAAAATAAAAAACGGTCTGTGCAGACTCAGACCGTTGGTGTATTACTTCCTATCTATTTAAATACATTATTCAAGTTAGTGCGATTGTAAGGAATACCCAAATAATTGATTTAAGATAAACTTAGTTTGTATTAATGGGAAAGAGAACTGATAAGGAAGGTATTTCAATTATTTTTTGGACTTTCAACCATCTATTCACTTTGTTTTTTAAAAAGAAACCAAAACCTAGATCAATAAAAACATATAGACATAGGGAATAGCAGAAAATCACATAGAAAATTGAGTGACATATAAATGTGTCTATAAGATTAGATGTTTTTACATCATTTCTAAGTTCTACAACACTTTCCTTAGGTGACTTGAAATCACTTATTGAATTAGTCGCTATTGACTCCACCCATCCAAACTGAGCTAGTTCTTGATCGTTTATTTGTTGCGCTGAAGTCATAAAAAAAGAAAAATTTCAATTAATCCCCTTTTTATCGCTTTGAAATTTAAGTTCTAGGCCAATGTTACATTTTTTGGTTTTTATCTTTTTTTGCTTGAAGACGAACACATTGATACAAGTTAATTTCTGCCATTGCATCTTTGAACTGCAAGCATATTTGCTTCTGCATGATTCTTTTCTAATTTCCAAATCTTATTTGAAGTTTGTCCAATACAAACAACTTCAGCTGCATTTTTTATTCCTACTGGTACTTGAGTTAAAGCTAAGACCATTAAGGCAAAACCAGTGCCAGGGGCATGTATATTCAACCGAAAGCTTTTTAGCCAATTTTTCTTAGGCATTAATCAATTCCTTATTGATAATCCTTTATAGCTAATATTGTTATGTATGCTTGAGTTGAATGACATAGCTTAAAAGTAAAAGACGAGTATTTAATTAAAAATGTTATTTCCGGAAATAGAACCTAACGAAAAAGGGATGTTAAATGTCAGTCCACTACATTCCATCTATTGGGAAAGAAGTGGTAATCCCAATGGTTTGTCTGTCTTAATTATTCATGGCGGCCCAGGAGGAGGTAGCAGTCCTTCTTATCGAAGATATTTTGATCCAAAAAAATTTAATATTGTTCAATTTGATCAAAGAGGATGTGGTAGATCTACTCCACATTCTGAGTTAGAGGAGAACACCACTCATCATTTAATTGAAGATATTGAAAAGATAAGACAGCTCTTGAAAATTGAGTCATGGCATGTTTTTGGAGGCTCATGGGGGTCAACCTTAAGCTTGATTTATGCCATTCAACACACAGAAAAAGTTTTAAGTCTTACTCTTAGGGGGATATTTTTATGCAGACAACACGAATTAACTTGGTTCTATCAAAAAGGTGCAAGTGAGATTTTCCCTGAAGAATTCGATCTTTATCAATCTGTCATTCCGCTAAATGAGAGAGGGAATTTGATTAATGCTTTTCATAAGAGATTAACAAGTCAAGATAGGTCTGAGAGAACTCAAGCGGCACATGCTTGGACGAGATGGGAAATGTCAACTAGCTATCTCAAGCCAAAAGAATTATCAATTAATAAAGCTACTAATGATAATTTCTCAGACTCTTTTGCGCGTATAGAATGTCATTATTTTATTAATAATATTTTTTTAGAGGAGAACTATATTCTAAAAAATATTAATAAGCTAAAAGGTATTCCTGTTTCGATTGTTCAGGGAAGATATGACGTTGTTTGTCCAATGAGAAGTGCATGGGATCTTAATAAAGCATTGCCCACTTCTAAACTTTATGTAATCGATAATGCAGGACATTCAATGAAAGAAATTGGAATTTCTAAAAGATTAATTGAATTGACAAATGAGTTAGCCAATTCTTTCTCTAATCTCTAAGCTTTAGTAGCTGTTATTAGATCTCAATAATATTTATTAAGTTTGTATGTTTTGTACTTGATTGGATGTCAATGGATTTATTTACCGATTGATAAAACTTTTACGGAAGCTAAAAAAGTATAGTTACATATTTTTATGACGAGAACTCAATTTGCAGCGCCTCCTTTACCAAAAGGCTCGACTGCAGTGAAAATCATTGAACGAAGTTGGGGAATTGAAAGGTGTTATGTAACACCAGATGGTGAGAAGGTTTGTACTCCTGCTCCATTTTTGACAAATCACCGAAACCTAGATTGGACTTGCTTAGCTTAAAAAGTTTTAGTCAAAAATAATTTAATAACTGTTCAAATCAAATTTGGGTCTTGATATCTTTGTTTGATTTTTGGTTAATCCTTTTTCTCCTTCTGACATCTAAAAAATTGATGCAGAACCAGTTATCAGTAAAATTCCAAACATGACGGCATGATAAGGAATAAACATTTTTTGATTTGCGTTTTAATTACATTAGCTACCTCTACTCACAGAATTTAGTAGTGCAATGCGAATGTTTTTAGGGTAGTTTCACCCATGCATTGTCTTTTTAGGTGACCTAAAACATAAATATGTATTTGACCAAATTATGAAACTATTTACTCCATTCAGTATTCCTAAGGCAGGTATGACAGCTCTCCCTAAACGAAAAAATAAAGCTTCATCCAAAAAATCGCACTAGAATTATCAATGACATCCAATAGAATGGTATGATTGTACTATTATCTTAGTAATGATGTGAAGCGTGACGGTTGGATTAGGGAAGCAAGTGGACTATGGATACTGCGCTTTCGGTATGACTGGGAGAGTTGGGATCAAAACCCAAAGGTTTGGATCGAGAGGGGAAGGCTTGAATCAAATGGAATCCCACTTCTTAAGAATCGCAAGAGGATGAGTAGAGGGTTGGCGAAAAAACTATGGATGGAATTATTGTCAACCGGATGGAGACGTATTGACCCGCAGTGGGATTAATAATCAAATTAATAAATCTTTGATAAGATTCAAATTGATTTAGTTTGATTTCTTTTTATGCTAAAAAATTGAAGGGAATCAAACAGTGAGTTTATTAGACTACTAAATGTATAGATTTTGAATATCTTTTCGCTATTTAAAAGTAATTTAATTAGGTTATATTCTTAAATAAGAAAATAAGCATGACATCAGACATTGAATACTATAAGCAACTTTCTAAAAAGGTAAGTACGAATCATGATAAAATTAATTTCTTTGATCAAAATCAAAAAGCATTTTATGTAGACATTTATTCTGATAGTTGGTCAAAGATGATGGAGGCATATGCTAAAGCAGAGAACCTAAGTTCAGAGCAATTAAATAAAATTGAGGAAATGAAATGGAATGAGATGCCAGAAAATCTAAAGATTTTTGCTTATGATTTTTGTATTCTTAATGGTTTTGTTTTTACTGGAGTTGGGAAGTAAATAATCTTGATCAATCCACCATTAGAAAAATTATTTTAGGCAAATATTCATGTGAATAATTTACCTCTTTACGTTCTAAGTAGATTAATTATTTTTATTTTTATTTCTTTATTAATTCGTCAGATGCTTTTAGCCTCTGGGCTCGTTGATCTCTAATTGCTATATGTAAAACTTGATTTTTTGATTTTCTAGAGTGCAATTTAGTTTTTCTTTTTCGTCCTTTCGCTTTTGGGCTCAAACCCATCTTTAAAGTCAGAACCGGATTTGTTAAACCAAGCCAAGAAGGCTGCAATAGATATTCCAATTAAAGCAGCAATTCCCCATTGAGATATTTCATCCATCAGCAAAAGATTTTTCTTCCAGTGGCTGAGTAATAGTAGCAAGTCCCATCAGCCCCGATATAGAACATACGGTTTTTGTATTTTGACTTAGAAAAGTGCTCAAGCCTTCTTTCATGCATGTCAAAGTTTTTTGTATTTAACTCTGGATTCTGTTCTCTTTGTTCATTGGTTCCCTCCTCTACATTCCATGCCAACTTTCTTATGAGCCAAATTGTGGCAATAATAAAAACAATAACTAGTACATTCATTTATTTAGTAAGCAAAACATTGTTAGCAATAGTCCCTCAACTCTCTCCATTTATCGAGTCCAGCTTGAAGATTCTCCATTTGACTTTCGGAACCATTTGTTTTAAAAGCTTTAATTAACGACTCCGTAGCTTCGATTCCATAGCTAGCAGCTTCTCTTTGCCTTGCACAAACTCTGTCTCTGGATCCGTCTTTTAGGTCTGTCTCAATTTCTTTCAGTATTTTGCTTGCTTTCTCTTGTTTTTGATAAAAATCACTCAAATATAGTTCAAATTCAGACTCAGCACTGACAGGTATGACTGAGGAAAACAAGAGAACAACAAATATCAGTGATAGAAAAAATAAGCGTTTCATATTTTTATAATGGCGAACTTGCTAACCTTCACAACTTATATATATGCAATGTCATATGTGAACTCCAAGCCGGAATAAGCAAAAAAATTTAGAAAATTTACAAATAAAATATACTCGCTTTTATCGTTCTGTTTTCACATGTAAACCATTAAACACCTGCTCTTTTTATTGTGCTTCTCTGAAATGCTTGCAAGTTGATAGTTATCTATATGAACTTACCTAATGAACTATTTCAAAAGCCCTTGAAAATGTCATCTGTATTTGTGTTTTCTACTTTCGTCGCTGATTCGTTGTTGGACAGTATAGAAAGAAAAACCTTCGATAAGTTTAAAAAGAACCCATGACGTGACAACGGAGGACACTTTTCGAATGTTAAAAGTGTTAGGTGCAAAAGATTGTCAACTATCAAAAGAGGAAATTTAAATAACAGCATGAAGCAAGAAAAAAAACAGTCTCCTGTTATTTATATGAATCAGATAAAACCAATTACATAAAAACGTTCATTAAAAAGGGGGCATTTATTACCCCTTGATAATTTGTCTGACAATAAGAAATTTACTTGCTGTTTTCGATCTCTCAAGCAGCTAATAATTCATCATCAGTTGGTAATAATTCAGGTGATGACTCATCCAATTCATCACTTCCTTTTATCTCTAAAGAAATAACCTCTCCTGATTCTGGAATTGCTCCTATATTTCGCTCGGAAACTAGTTCCAGATTGGGTTCTAGTTTTACTGACGATGTGACTTCAGATAGAACAACTTGTGCTACCTCAGCTTCTTTAACAACTTGAGCCCATGGGTTTACTGTTGCTGCAAGGAAGTGCCGATTAGCTTCTGTTTTATCTCCACGAGTGATAAGTATTAAAGGAAGTGCAACGGTAAACAGACAGAAAATGGCTAGGGAGAAGTTGGCGATGGCCATTTCTTTACCAGGTTCAAATGCTGCTAGAAGCATAAAAAGAAAAGCAATTTGTATAAAAAATCACTTACTTTTTATTCTTAAGCCATACCTTCGCAAACAAACTTAATCGAAAAATTTAGTATGTTCAAAATCAATGACTTTACCTAGGTGCTTTGAGTTGTTGATTTTGATAGTTTAGTTAGTGTTGTCTCTTTCTGTCATTAGACGATAAGCAAAATCATCAACTCTCTTCTTGTTGACTCCATTATCTCCAACGCCAACTCTTGATTCTGATCTGACTTGAATAATACCTTTCTCTGGAATTGCTTTGAGGAGTAAATCATCGGTATATCTTCTCCATTTTGTCTTTGCTTCAGCATGAATATATGAATCAGTCTTCTCAACTATTTTTGTTCTTGCTGTTTCAGAAACTATTTTGGTGGCTTTTTTAAAAGCATTTTCTATATCATTTACTTTAAAGTCTTCTCTCACACAGTGAGTTATGACAACACATTCTGGAAGATCATTTGTCGTTGCATTTGCTTTATAGGGTGTAAGTGTAACAACAAATAGAATTGAGAGAATGCATGTAATAACTTGTTTAATCATCAATTAAAAAAATCTCGTAAAACTTAAACTATATAATTTAATATATCTTACGAAAAAAAATAGTGTGAATTAACTTTGGATTTTAATAATCGTGAGGATTGAAAGTTATTACATGCATTCTCTCAATTCTATTTGTTGGTACACTTACACCCTATAAAGCAAATGCAACGACAAATGATCTTCCAGAGTGTGTTGTCATAACTCACTGTGTGAGAGAAGACTTTAAAGTAAATGATATAGAA
>Ga0208277_1002087_pt1 | contig 11479 bp, 9 predicted proteins | sample ETNtaG_5_FD_185782 | JGI IMG/M metagenome (GOLD analysis project Ga0208277, IMG submission 185782) | Marine microbial and viral communities from oxygen minimum zone, Eastern Pacific Ocean - ETNP201406SV205 (SPAdes) (version 2) | ecosystem: Environmental > Aquatic > Marine > Oceanic ...
AAATCCAGGGATAAGATTTCCCATCCTTCAGTAAAATATTATACTTAGGTTTAAATTTCTTTATTAGATTGTTCTCTAAAAGAAGTGCGTCTGACTCAGTATCTACCAAAACGACTGAGATACGTGAAATGTTAGAAACTAGGGATCTTGTTTTTTCATCACTTTTTTTCCCAGTGAAATATGATCTGACTCTTTTTTTTAAATTTTTGGCCTTTCCAACATAAATTACTCTGTCCTTGTTGTTCAAAAATTTATAAACACCTGGAGAAGTCGTAATGTTTTTTAAATATTCAGAAATAGGACTCTTTTCCATTACTCAAATATACCACGAAATGTTTCTACTATATAAAAAGGATTCAGCTATTTCTGCATGTTTTTAGCTTCAATACTTAAAGTGGCATGAGGCACAAGCTTTAGTCTTTCACTAGATATAAGCTTACCGGTAACTCTACATATCCCGTAAGTTTTATTCTCAATTCTAATCAATGCAGTTTTTAAGTCCCTTATAAACTTTTCTTGTCTTAAGGCTAATTGTGAATTTGATTCTTTACTCATAACAGTACTACCCTCGTCAAAAGCTTTAAATGTTGGAGAGGTATCTTCAGTACCGTTATTATGGTCGTTCATGTAAGCACTCTTGATCAACTCAAGATCATGCTTTGCTTTGTCTATTTTTTCATTTATTAGCTTTTTGAATTCTGCTAAATCTGAATCTGAATATCTAATATTTACATCTTTACTCATAGTTTTAAACTTTAGTTATAAATATTTTAGTTTTTAATTTGTCAAAAAATATTTCGAGACCCCCCTCTTGCTGGACATTAAACTGTATAGCATTTGCAAGTGTCTCTGATTTTATATACTCTAAATTATTATTAATAGCTTTTTCAATTTCAAAATCACCTGAGAAATTTAAACTGATTCTGTCGGTAACCTCAAAACCATTTGATTTTCTCAAATTTTGAATCTTGCTAACAATTTCTCTTGCAATTCCTTCTTCCATTAATTCTTGGTCTATGTTAATATCTAATGCAACAGTTAAATTGCGTTCGTTAGCTACTAACCAACCTTCAATATCTTTAGAGGAAATATCAAAATCATCTACGTTGAAAGTTATAGATTTTTTATCAATAATTAAATCAATTTTTCCTGTTTTTTCCAATTCTAAAATTCTGCTATTTTCAAGCAAATTAGTTTGAGAGGAAATTTCTTTCATGAACTTTCCGTATTTAGGACCTAATTTTTTAAAATTGGGTTTGATTGATTTCACAAGTAAATCAGATTTTCCTTCAATAAATTCTATATTCTTTACATTAACCTCTCTTTTAATTTCTTCTGAAACTGAGTTAATTATATTTTTTTTATTTAAGCTGTCAACTGGGATTAAAATCCTATTTAAAGGCTGTCTTACCTTAATTTTTTCTTTTGCCCTTAAAGACAATGTAAGAGAAGAAATTATTTGTGCATAGTTTATCTTTTCTTGTAAGTCTTTGTCAATCTTAGATGCATCAGAAACCGGAAAGCTTTCAAGGTGAACACTCTCTGAAAATTTTCCGTCAACATTTCTGGTTAAATCCTGAAACATTTTGTCCATAAAAAAAGGGGAAATTGGTGCAGAAATTTTACATATATCAGCTAAAACAGTGAATAATGTTTGATATGCAGAAATTTTGTCAAGCTCATATTCTCCTTTCCAAAATCTTCTTCTACTTAATCTAACATACCAATTACTCAAATTGTCAATAACAAAATTAGATATCTCTCTAGCTGCTTTTGTAGGTTCATAATCCTCGTAAAATTTTTCAACTTTAGAAATAAGTGTGTTTAATTCTGAAATAATCCATCTGTCTAATTCAGGTTTTTCTTCGAATTTGATTTCATTTTCTTTATAATTAAAGTTGTCAATATTGGCATATAAGGCGAAAAACGAATAGGTATTATAAAGTGTTCCAAAAAATTTTCTTTTAACCTCGTCAACTCCGTTAATGTCAAACTTTAAATTATCCCAAGGATTTGAATTTGAAATCATATACCACCTTGTAGCATCAGGTCCATAATCAGAAAGGGTTTTGAACGGATCTATCGCATTGCCTAATCTTTTTGACATCTTTTGACCATTTTTGTCTAGTACCAATCCATTTGAAATAACATTTTTATATGAAACAGAATCAAAAACCATTGTACTAATTGCGTGTAAGGTGTAAAACCAGCCTCTGGTTTGGTCAACTCCTTCAGCGATAAAATCAGCAGGAAAAAATTTATTGCTATCTATATTCTCTTTATTTTCAAATGGATAGTGCCATTGAGCATAAGGCATACTTCCAGAATCAAACCAAACATCTATTAAATCTTCTTCTCTTTTCATTTTCTTTCCAGAATTTGAAACCAAGATTATACTGTCAACAACATTTTTATGAAGATCTATTTTTGAGTAATTTTCATCAGACATGTTGTTTAATTTGAATTCAGAAAATATATTTTCCCTCATGAAACCTTTTTCTACAGACTTTTCAATTTCTTTGATCAATTCTTCTACAGAGCCGATACATATCTCTTCTTTTCCATCCTCGGTTCTCCAAATCGGAAGGGGTATACCCCAAAATCTAGATCTTGAAAGATTCCAATCGTTTACATTTTCAAGCCATTTCTCAAACCTACCTTCACCGGTTGATTTTGGTTTCCAATTAATTTTATTATTTAATGATACCATTTTGTCTCTAAAGGAAGAAGCTTTAATAAACCAAGAATCAATCGGATAATACAAAATGGGTTTATCAGTTCTCCAACAATTTGGGTAACTGTGTTTGTATTTTTCTACTTTGAAAGCCCTATTTTCTGTTTTTAGTTTAATCGCAATTTCTACATCAACTGACTTTTCTGGGACATTATCCTTTTCATAATACTCATTTTTCACAAACTTACCAGCTAATTCGCGCATTTCAGGTCTAAATTTTCCTTGTAAATCAACCAAGGGGACCAAATCACCATTAGAGTCTTTTACTAACATTGGGGGAACCGGAGGTTTTGCAGATTTAGCTACTAATGCATCATCTGCACCAAATGTAGGGGCAGTATGAACGATTCCGGTACCGTCAGTAGTCGTTACAAAATCACCTAAAATTATCCTAAAAGCGTCTTTTGGGTTTTCATAGGGGACTGCATAATCAATTAATTGTTCGTATTTGATATTTTCTAATTCTTTACCCAAAAAGGAATTTATTTTTACAAAAGGAATTTTTTTTGCATTGAATTCATATTCTGCTAAATCTTGTAAATTATCAGATTCATAATATACATTTGAAAACTGTTTTGAAATTAAATCTTCTGCAACAATATAGTCAGCCTTCATTCCTGTATATTGATTAAATGATCTTATTAAAGAATACTTGATTTTTGGACCTACGGTCAAAGCAGTATTACTTGGCAGAGTCCACGGAGTAGTTGTCCATGCTATTACAAAAATATCTGTATCACTATTTAAAAAATCAGGTAAATTTTTGTTTAGAAGTTTAAACTGAGCCGTGACAGTTGTGTCAGAAACGTCTTGATATGTACCCGGCTGATTCAACTCATGAGAACTAATTGCTGTTCCTGCTTTTGGAGAATATGGTTGAATCGTATACCCTTTATACATAAGTTCTTTGTCATAAATTTGTTTTAACAACCACCAAACAGATTCCATGTACTTAGGAGTATATGTTACGTATGGGTTATTAACATCTACCCAGTATCCCATTTTTAAAGTCAAATCATTCCAAATATCTGTGTATTTCATGACTGCTTTTTTGCACTCCTCATTATAATCCTCAACACTAATCTTTTTACCTATATCCTCCTTTGTGATTCCTAAACTATTTTCAACTCCAAGTTCAACGGGCAAACCATGAGTGTCCCATCCAGCTTTTCTCTGCACATAAAAACCTTTCATAGTTTTAAATCTTAAAAAAATATCCTTAATTGATCTAGCTAAAACATGGTGAATTCCAGGAAGTCCATTTGCCGAAGGAGGTCCTTCAAAAAATATATATGGATTTTTACCTGAGGTCTTATTTACAGATTTTTTGAAAATTTCATTTTTTTTCCAATAGGAAAGTATTTCTTCAGAAATTTTTGGAAGGTCTAAATATTTATATTCGTTAAAATTCATTGGTTATTTGAAAAATTTACCGAGTCAACGAAAATACTAAATTTAGTTTAACAATTATGAAATGTGATCTATCAAATCCTCAATTCTTGTCAAATAAACAACTTCGATTTTTTTAGAAGAAATTACGTCACAATATTTTGAAACAAATATTTTGGAAAATCCAAGTTTTTCGGCTTCTTTAATTCTTTGATCAATTCTACTAACTGGTCTAATTTCACCGGAAAGACCAACTTCTGCAGCAAAACAATATTCCTCAGGAATACTAATGTCATTATTTGAAGACATAATTGCAGAAATTATAGCTAAATCATTTCCTGTATCCTCAACTTTCAGCCCACCTGTAATATTTATAAATATGTCTTTTGATCCTAGATGAAAGCCTGCTCTTTTTTCTAATACTGCCAACAACATATTAAGTCTTTTAGAATTTATGCCTGTTGAACTTCTTTGAGGCGTGCCGTATACTGCAGAACTAACCAACGCTTGCACCTCAACAAGGAATGGTCTTGAGCCTTCAACAGATGCGCATATAGCGGTGCCACTTAATTTTTGATCTGATTTTCCAATTAAAATTTCTGACGGATTAACTATTTCTTTCAGCCCCTCATTGATCATTTCGTATATTCCTATTTCATTTGTCGACCCAAACCTATTCTTTTTAACTCTTAAAATTCTGTACAAATGATTTCTATCACCTTCAAATTGTAATACGGTGTCTACCATGTGTTCTAAAACTTTTGGGCCAGCAATATTACCATCTTTATTGATGTGACCAATTAACATTATTGGGATTGAGGTTCTTTTACCAAAATTTATCAACTCAGCAGTACATGTTTTTAATTGGGTTATGCTTCCCTGCATTGAATCAATTGAACCTGTGGTTAAAGTCTGTATTGAATCAATTATTAATAAGTTTGGTTTAGTTTTTTCAGCTTGAGAAAAAATATTTTCCAATTTATTTTCTGCATAGATTAAACAATCTTTGTTTGAGTAACTTATTCTGTTGGCTCTAATTTTAATCTGACTCTCACTCTCTTCACCAGAAACATATAAAACTCTTTGTCTAATTTTTAGTGAGAGCTGTAAAAACAATGTGCTTTTTCCGATACCTGGCTCCCCTCCTAAAAGTGTGATTGAACCGGGTACTATACCTCCACCAAGTACTCTATTAAACTCATTATCATTTGTTTTAATCCTGAATTCATCTTTAATTTTAATTTCATCAATGGATTTTGGAGTATTTTTTGTACTGTTTAGGTCTGATTTTGTATGATCCCACAATGATTTTTTAGAAACTTCTATGAACTCCTCTGAAATTGAATTCCATGAATTACATTTATTGCATTGACCTTGCCATTTTGCATATTGAGCTCCACAGTTTTGACAATAAAAAGAACTTTTCAATTTTGACATAATTAAAAATTAAAATCATCTTGAATTCTGTCTGCTAATTCTAGTAAATAATCTTTTGTTAAACCCTGAACTTCATTCATATTGTATGCAGATCTATAAATTTTCATAGCTCTCTCAGGATCTCCGGTTTCTTCATAATATCTACCCTTGTAATAACTTGGTAAAATTGTTCCAGAATAAAATTCATTTGCATATTTAGAAAGTTCGTCATAATAATTATATTGTTCTTTCGACTCTATATATTCTTCGATTGCCATAAAATCATTCATTGAAACTTTTTTTTCTAAACCATAATAACTCTTTATGTTTTTATATTTTTCTCTTAAATAATCAACAGGTGATGATTCCAACTTTGAGATTATCGAATCATACTCAATTTTGTCTATATCTTTGTAAAGTGAATAAGTCTCACGGATAGATCTTGGAACGCTTAATGTTGGAAGAGTATAATGATTTTCTTCGTCATAAATAAAAGATTTGAATTTCAAACTTTTATTTTTAACAGAATCTAAGGAATTAGAAAAATTTAGAACATCTTCATAAATACTTTCAAAATCTTGTTTTGATGAAGAAACAGTGTAAAGAATATTAGCATTGGTCCGACTTAAATTCTGGATCAAATATTCCTTCATATTTTTTGAGAATTTAGGACTTATAGAAATATACCCCCTTATGAGTGGGTCATTCTTTAATAAAAAGAAATTAATAAAATTAGCAGTCCGTTCCTGTCCTAAAACTATAATAAAATCAGACGCTCTATAATTTTTTGACAGGTATGGTATTAGTTCTTGAACGATAAAATCATAAAAATTTGCAGTCGATGTTATCGGAGTATTATTTACATTATCAAAAACACTTGAGTCTTTGAATCTGGAATCAATTTGTTTTATACCCACAACCAAGTTTTCTGGAATATCGCCCCAATAGGACAAGTAATCTACCGTACCAGAAACCATATTAAATAAATGATCTCCATCCATTATTATCATTAACGGGTATTTTATCTTATCATCTTTGTCAAATGATCTAGGTAGCTGAATTTCAAAGGCTCTTTTTTCGGATAAAATTTTAGATACTATCGTATCGTTAATTTTGGAAACATACAATGAATCTAAATTTTGGCCAAAACAAAAATTTGAGTAGACTATAAATAGAAAAATAAACCTGAGGAATTTCATATGCTCTTACTTCTGTTAATGAAAGGTAAGACAAATAGTGATAATCCTCCAAAAATTACAACCATCAATGTTTGAGATAGCCACATCACCCAACCAAAAGCAAGGCCTGTAGCTGATTGTACTCCATACCATCCTAAAGACTCCTCAACAGCCAAAGGATAAATTCCTATCCCTCCGTTTGAAAGCATAATTGATAAAGCGGCCAAAGTAAAAGAAATCGTCAACTGAAAAAAAGTAACCTGATTTAAATCAACAAATGCTTTTGAAGTAAAATAAAACATTAAGACATACATTAACCATATAAAAATAGAATGAAATATAAATTGATTTCTGTTTTTCATTTTAAAAATTATGGTAATTCCGTCAATTAATCCACTTAAAAATGATTTGATTTTTTTATAAAATTTAAATCTTTTAATGACAAAATAAACCGTTGCCGTCACAATTACTGCAGTCAATAGAGATAATAGAACTGTTGAAAAATCTGACTCATCGACAAAGTCAATTAATTTATTTGAAATTTTATCAAATTCTATGATTAAACCAATCAAGATTATAATAAGAATACACAGTACATCCACAGCTCTTTCAGCTACAATGGTCCCAATTGCTTTTTCAAAAGGAATATTTTCATATTTAGAAATCATTGTACCCCTTGCAATATCGCCTGCCCTAGGAACCGTGTAATTAATAAGATATGCTGAAAAAACCGTTAAAACGCTATTAATAAAACCCAATTTATAGCCCAAAGGTTCAATTAAAAACTTCCATCTATATGACCTTGAAATGTGACTTAAAGCTCCAAGGAAAATTCCAACAAATACCCATAAATAATTTATTTTAGTAAAGTATTCTTTGAATTCAGAAAAACTTATGTCTTTAAAGGAATAATAAATACAAAACACTCCGATAAAAATTGGAAGCAAATTTTTTAAGTTTATTTTATTAGAGCTCAATTTATTTTAATAGATTATTTTCTTCATTCGGAAAAATTATACTTGGTTTAAAATTCTTAGCTTCTTCAAAACTCATGGATGCATATGTGATTAAAATTAAAATATCTCCGATACTTACCTTTCTTGCTGCAGCACCATTTACGGTAATTTCGCCCGAACCTCTTGAGCCAGGAATCACATAGGTCTCTAATCTTTCTCCGTTATTATTATTTACAATTTGGATTTTTTCACCCTCAATAATATTTGCAGCATCCATCAGATCTTTGTCAATTGTTATACTTCCAATATAATTTAAATCAGCTCCGGTTACTTTTACCCTGTGAATCTTAGATTTTAAAATTTCAATATTCATCAAAAATCAATATAATTTTATATTATCAATTAGTCTTACACCAGAAATATCGGCTGCTATAAACGCTCGATATTTTTGATTTTTTTTCTTATGCTTAATTGGCTTTAAGTCATTTTCATCAGCGATTGCAAAATAATCAACACTAATCTGAGGAAAATTTTGAAGAAGATCTTCAACTTTAGCGTATATTATTTCTAAATCTAGAGTGTCGAAATTCTTTTTTGCAAAACTAAGTGCTTTGAACAAATTTGTTGCTATATTTTGTGAAGAAATATCTAATTTTTTATTTCTAGAACTAAGTGCAAGTCCATCATTTTGCCTAATGGTTTTACATCTTATGACATTTAATTTATATCCATTTTTTTGTACAAGATCTTCGATTATTCTTAACTGCTGAAAGTCTTTTTCCCCAAAATAAACATTATCAGCCGATACTATTTCAAACAGCTTATTTACAACTGTTGCAACTCCCTGAAAATGACCCTTTCTGTGCTCCCCTTCCATATATTTATCTAAATCTCCGAAGTCGTATGAGTCGGAAACAACTTTTCCTGAATATATTTCTTCGGTATCTGGTCTAAATAAAATTATATTTTCTGAAATTGAGTCCAAAAGTTCAATATCTCTAGAAATATTAATTGGATACGATTCGTAATCATTGATATTATTAAACTGTGTTGGATTTATAAATATAGAGACTACAGAATAATCATTTTCTAAAACAGATTTTTTTATAAGAGATGTATGTCCGTTATGTAATGCCCCCATTGTAGGTACAAATCCGATTGTTACATTATCATTTTTTAATTTTCTTAAATGATTTTTAAAACCTACGATATTATTAAAAATTATCATTTTAATAAAAAATTAACAGCATGTAAACTTAATACATTGCAATTAATCTACATAATTTTTGTAATTTTGCTTCCTCTTAGGGACACTTCAAAAAAAAGAATTAATGAAAAATAGAAAGATTTTATATGTATCCTCTGAAGTAGTTCCATATTTACCAGAAAACGAAATTTCTTCAATGTCTTTTGAAATACCTAAAATGGTTAACAAACAGGGTGGCCAAATTAGAATTTTTATGCCTAAATATGGGAATATTAATGAAAGAAGGCATCAGTTACACGAAGTTATAAGGTTATCTGGACTTAACCTTGTGGTTAATGATCTTGATATGCCTTTGATAATTAAGGTTGCGTCAATCCCAAAAGAAAGAATTCAGGTTTATTTTATTGATAATGAAGAATACTTTAACAGAAAAGCTACTTTTAAAGATTCTAGTGATAAATTATTTGATGACAATGACGAGAGATGTATCTTTTTTGCCAAAGGTGTTTTGGAAACTATTAAAAGGTTGAACTGGTCGCCAGATATTATACATGTTCATGGATGGATGTCAGCATTACTACCGATATATCTAAAGGAGATTTTTAAAAACGAGCCAATATTTCAAAAAAGTAAAATTGTAACCTCATTATATGCAAATGAGTTTGAAAAAAACCTAAATAAAGATATGATCAATAAAGTTTTATTTGATGAAATTGATCAAAAAAGTATATCAGATTTAAAAGATCCTACTTATGAAAATCTTATGAGAATTGCCATTGATTATTCAGATGGAATTATTATCGGATCTGAAAATGTGTCGTCAAAAACTATAGAATATTTAAAATCTTATAAAAACCCTATTTTGGATTTTCAACCTAAAGATTCATTTTCAGAATCCTACACTGAATTTTATAATAATTTGTTTGAATAAAAATAATGAGTACAAATATTTTTAGAATACTAATTTTTCTTTTGATTCTGACATCTTGTGAAAAAGATTTTGCAAGCTTTGATTCTGAGGTTATTAACTCAGAAAATGCGATAAATTTCTCTACCAATAGTATTGAATATAATCTTCAAAGTGTTTCCGAAAAAGTTAATCCAGTTCAAACGAACAACCTCTCCTCCTTTTTATTGGGTAGTTATAACCACCCTCAGTACGGAAATTCAATAAGTAGTTTTATCGGTCAAATGGTTCCCGAAGAATACAATCATGACTTTGGAGATAATGTTGTTCTTGATTCTGTTGTGCTTACCATGCCATATTATTCTAGAGGAATTGAAACAAGCGAAGAAGGAGATATTACTTATGAAATTGATTCGGTATATGGAAACTCTCCAATTAAAATTTCTGTTTACAGAAATAATTTCTTTTTAAGAACCTTTGATCCTTACGGAGATTTTGATGCAAGTCAAAAATATTTTTCAAATGCTTCATTGTCTGCCGAAGAAATAATTGATTTTAATCAAATGGAAGGTGAACTCCTTTTTGAAATTGAAGATTTTACACCAAGCGCAGAGCAAATTAATTTGACTGAAATTGACACCTCTGGAAATTCATTTGTTTCTCAAAGGCTTGCTCCTGCCTTAAGATTTAAGCTTGATAATCCAAATGATAATTTTTGGGAAAACAATTTCTTTGAAAATGAGGGTGAGCCAGTCTTAACAAACGAACCAAATTTTAAAGATTTTTTTAGAGGGCTTTATATCAAAGTTGAAAATGTTAGTCAAGATGGAACAATGATGTTGTTAAATTTAGCTTCTTCAAATTCAAAACTTACAATACACTATACATCTGATAATACCTCTATTGGAGACAATGATACTGGATCAGTTGATGAAATTGAAACAAATCAGCACGAATATGTAATGAACTTTTCTGGAAATTTGTTTAATGTTTTTGATGATGAAAATCTTATCAATATTTCGTCAATGGATCAAACAAATGGTAATCAAAATATTTATCTTGATGGAGGAGAGGGGATAATCACAAAACTTGATTTATTCTCAGGAACAGCAATTAACGAAGTGGGAGAAGAAATAGGTGAATTTGAACATTTTAAAAACTATTTCTACGATGAAATTTCAGATCAACCTAAAAGAATTATTAACGAAGCCTTTATCGAATTTTATGTAAATCAAAATTATCTTAACGCAGATGAGCCTGACAGAATTTATATATATAATTACGATCAAAATTCAGCTTTAATTGATTATTTTCTTGATCAATCCATTAGTTCTACAACAATAAATGCAAAAATTAATCACTTAGTGCCATTAACTAGAGATAGTTTATCTGACAACAGAGGGATAAAATATAAAGTTAGAATTACAGAGCATCTTAACAATTTAATCTTAAGAGATTCAACAAATGCCAAGTTAGGACTTGCTGTTATTTCTGATATTGCATCGGTTCAAAATTTTGGCATTTTAGACGAAGAAGAATCAAATAATAAAAGTTTAGCATCAGGAATAATTCTAAGTCCAAAAGGAACTATTCTTCATGGAAATTTAAGTGTTGATCCTGAAAAAAGACCAATGATTAAAATATATTATACTGAGCCTGAAGATTAGTCCTGGATATTATAATTCATATAAA
>Ga0208277_1002088_pt1 | contig 11475 bp, 8 predicted proteins | sample ETNtaG_5_FD_185782 | JGI IMG/M metagenome (GOLD analysis project Ga0208277, IMG submission 185782) | Marine microbial and viral communities from oxygen minimum zone, Eastern Pacific Ocean - ETNP201406SV205 (SPAdes) (version 2) | ecosystem: Environmental > Aquatic > Marine > Oceanic ...
CTTCAATTTCTTGAAAGATAGTAGCGATTAAGAATCCAACCAACGAACTCTCTTGTACACATCTATCTGTCCTTCAGTGAAGTAGTAACTTTGCTCTAATTCATAACTTCCATTGAGGACAAATGTCAGCTCATCATAATTCCACATGTCCTTTTTGTGACCTCGGATATGTATCACTGAATCAGATTCATCATCGATAATTGGCATCAGTTGTCCGATGCCTAAATCGCCCCAACTCCCATGGGTGTCGATTTCAACATCACTACCCATTCTGTCTAGATAGAGATCCCAAAATCGGGAATATGGTTGACTTACAATGAATACATCATCCTGGTTTTCAGGCGTATTTTCATCTAACCATTCACTCATTCCTCTGAAATCACATCTTCCCCCCTGTTCATAGTACTCGAAATCATTCACCAACCAATGCAAGCTGTTTGATGCGAATATTGCCGTGAATACTAATGCAATCGCCCATGACCATGTCGTACTATCGAGTTTACTTCTTTGAGAATTGAATGCAGAAACCATTAGGTCTATGGTTTTGGAAATCGAATTCCCAAACAAGATGTACCATGCAGGCATTGAGAAAACGAAGTATCTCGATACCCAAAGTGGACGAACAAGAACAGAGTAGATTACGACCATCAACATACTCCCGCCTCCTACAAACCAAACAAACCATTCAATTTCATTCTCTAATTCTCGTTCTGTGTTCATTTTTCGATGCAAGTACAATATCAAAGGAGAAAGAAGTACAAAGTACCACAATGATTCTGCAATGTCTGTTATTGTTCCCCGATCGTCAAATGCAACAAAATAGTCGAATAGAGAAACCACAGGTCTTCTCGGTGTATCATTAATCCACATGCTATGATTTGTGCTTGAGGAGTCAAGAAACATCTTCTCCAGCATGAAAATTGCAACAGATGCCAGGGAGAAGCATATCATCAATCTTTGACCGTGGTTAGAGTTTAGGTAATCGCGGATTCTATCGCTTAATCCGATTGGTTCCTGTGTCCCGTGACTGGAAATAGTGGTCTTGATACGGATTATGAAATCACAAATCAGGCCTAGGACGATAGCTAATCCTGCGAGATAGTGAATCAAGTATGCTAGCGTCAATAATGTGACACTGGTCGCAATTTGTGGTTTTGTCAATCTCTCAGGTTTCCGAATTAAGTAGAACGAGATCCAAATGAATAGTGTCGTGAACATGTAGGGTCGAAATTCTTGACTGTAGAGTATCGAGAGATATGATACACTCATCATTCCGGCTGCAATAATTCCTGCTTTTTCGTCAGTGTGCCTGCGTGTAAATTCGCTTACAATGTAAATCAGAATTACTCCGGCAATTGCACTCACAGAGCGTAGCGCATAATCGGATTCAGTACCTACTATTTGCGCCCACCAATATAGTAGCCAAGTGCCCATGCCTACCATCGAAAGCCATCCTTCCATTGTGTCTCTCCAGTCGCCTCCATCGACTGCATCGAGTGTCGTTAATTCATCAAGCCAGAACGATTCTACACCTAGTCCTCGGAACCGTAGCATAGTCGAAATAATCAGGATCATGAATAATGAGATTCGATATGCTGCGCTCGAATCTCTCGGGATGATACCCCCAATCTGATTTCTTTCCATACCGATTTCACCATGTCTAATCTGCGCATTCTTAGTGTTCTTTGACATATTGAAGTGTCATTTGAATATGAATTCTGCTGGCTTTTAGGCGCGCCTAAAATGACCTAAATATCATATACAACATAATTGTCGGACGGTTTAGGCGAGCCTAAACTCGCATGGAATGGATACAAATGAAAACGCGAACAATTCAAGGAATGACACTAGTTTTACTGATGTTGATGGCTGCTTTTGCCGGATGCGTTGCAGATGACACATCTGATGACACATCTACTAGCACAGCAGATACCAGCACAAGTACATCTGATAGCACCAACAGCACCGCCGATAGCAGCTCATCTGATAGCAGCTCATCTGATAGCAGCTCATCTGATAGCAGCTCATCTGATGGTAGTTCTTCAGATGGCAGCAGCAGCGATTCCTCTTCCAGTGGAGGTGCAGCAGTTAGCACAATGGATTCCGAAGATGGAGGCTACACATACGCTTCCAATGTGGATAACCATCGATCTCTGATGGCTGACATGTGCGACATCAAGACCTACGCCAGCAATGCCCAGTGGACTGCAGCAAAGGACGTCTACCAGAATGGTAAGAATGCACCTAAGAGCGACGGTTCCTACCGCACTCTTGCTGGTTTCGCAGCAGCAACAGGCAAGCAGCATAACTACGATGCTTACTATGGAATGAACGGTTCAGTCGATGCTCACATCATGGCCGCTCTAGACGGAACTGGCGACTTTGCGAACACTTCTGACACAGTCCGATACCAGGGTGTTGCTAAGCTAACTGCTAACATGGCAATGGTCGCATACACCATCCACGAGTTGAACACTGCAGTCAACAAGGCTGAGGCTGGCAACTGGGAAAACAATGACTCTGGAGCACCTCACAACTGGGACGAAGGATGGGCATTCTTCCATGGTCCTGATGAGAACGTTGGCTGTGGACCAGTATCGACTCTCAACAAGAGAGCCAATGACTTCGGCACCAAGACCAATACATCATTTGGAGATGTAGCCAACACCACTCATGCTATCACAGACGCAATGGTCGGTGGACTTGCTGCTCTACAGACAAATGACAGCACTGGATACAATGATGCTGGCGGCGTCGTCGTCAAGAACGTGATCATTGCATACTCTCAGGCAGTCCTGAAGTACACATACAAGATGGACTCCACCACTGATGCTGCTAAGTATCAGGCTGAAGGATACGCTTTCTGGAAGACCATCGAAGCTTACGCTGCTGACTACACTGATGCATGCTACAACAACAAGACCCACACAATGGCTTACGTTGGAGATGCAGCTGATTCTACTGTTTGTGATAACTTCGCATGGTATACCGACTTCTCTATGGGTGGAGGGCCTGCATTCACTGGATGTTACAACGTTGTAAGTCACACTGTGGCTACTGGCGTGAACGAATCCCAGTGTAACGATGGGTTCGGCGCAGTTGGATCTACTGGCATGCCGATGTACTACAACAACTATGGCGCTAGCCAGATGAATGAAGTTCTAGACCTAACGGACGCTACCCAGCTTGGCACATCGTATGATGTGTCTGCATGGCTCGCTCCAGTATGGGCTCATTACGGCATCACATCTGATGACATCGGGTCTTACTCCTGAGGAGTGGAATTAGAATCGCGAACACGCACCGTACGCGGTCTACCGGTTGATCCGTTTGGGAGGCGAACCAACTCTCAATGTCCTCGGACGGGGACGGTGGGCCGCGCGCTGGTGAAGTGATTAGATAACAAGGAATGATTGAGATGATAGCGAACAAAAAAAGAGCAATTTCCCTGGCAATTCTGATGGTTGTTGGGATGTCTGCAGGATGCCTCTCTGGTGACACAATTTCGTCTACAGATGACGTTTTGGCTGAGAATCCCGTGGATCGTTTGGTTATTGCATTCGAAGTGAAGGATACATACACTAACATCGATGATAACCCCCAACGTTTAGCCGACTATCTCGCTGAAAAGTTGGATGCTCCCGTAACTTTGTACCCGGTTGATTCCGAAGGTGCAGCCATGGAGGCATTGCGCTTTGGTAATGCAGATATTGGTTTCATGGATGGAGGAGCTGCATGGATTGGATGGCAACAGTATGATCTTGGGGTACTTGCTTCCGAGACCAAACCAGATGGTCGAACATGGTATGGCGCTCGTGCAGTTGTAATGGCTGATTCAGATATTGCCGCTGCTGATCTCGATAATGATTCAGTCACCGATCCATTCTCCCTTTTCCAGGGCAAGACGTCGTGCCATACTGGTTGGTTGAAGTCGGCTGGAATGTTGCTTCCCATGGGCTATCTCATTGGAAATGGATATGCAAATGTAATCGGGGATCCGAATGATGTTGATTCAATGAGAAATACGATCTTCAATTATTTCAATGAAAATGCATCAATCCCGGAGTCAGGAGAATTGTACTATAGCTACAAGGGTGCACTTCGTTGTCTTTCCGAAGATCGTGGTGATATTGCTTTTGTCGCAGATACAACCCTCGATTACTATTGCGTAGATCGCAAAGACAGTAACTCATGGTGTCTAGACCCTGAGTTGTATCACGAATTGCCTCTATTTGGCAAAGCTCCTGGCCACCCCATCATGTATAATCCGGCATTGATGAGCACTGAGAAAGCTGACGCTGTGCGGGCTGCATTGGTAGCGATGGAGGATGACGATGTTGGCGACGACATACTCGACGACATTGTAAATTCACCACGTGGCATTGTGGATGTAGGGGGCACTGAAGCCCACCTTGGAACATATTCGGCAGCCATCAGAAATATTCCTGGAATTCAGGCATATTTTGGTGGCAACTATGGTGTTGAATCAAATTCGACACCTACTAAGGATACAATCAGAATCGCATATGAGGTCAGAGATACGTACACAAACGTGGATGAAAACCCTCAGATTCTAGCGGATCGACTTTCTAACAGGTTGGGCGTAAATGTAGAACTTTACGATGTGAGTTCTGAAGGAGCAATCCTTGAGGCACTTAGATTTGGTAATGCAGATATTGGTTTCATGGATGGAGGAGCAGCATGGGTAGGTTGGAAGGAATACGGTCTAGCTGCTTTAGCTGCTGATTTGAAGCCTGATGGTCGTTCATATTACGGTGCACAAGCATATGTTCGAGCAGATAGCGACATCGCAGCAGCTTATCTTGATGATGACCCGTCTACTGACCCTTACGAACTCTTCAGAGGAAAGACGCCTTGTCATACTGGTTGGCTAAAATCCGCAGGTATGCTTCTACCTATGGGCTACTTAATTGGTAACGGATATGCTGAAGTTGTCGGCGATCCAGATGACGTATCCTCTCTTAGGAACACCATCTACAGTTTCTTTAACGAAAATGCATCTATTCCCGAATCTGGTGATTTGTACTACAGCTACGAAGGTGCATTGCGTTGTATGTCCTCAGGTCGAGGAGATATCGCATTTATTGCTGACTCCACCTATGAATTCTATTGTGTTGATCGAAATCGAAATTGGTGCTTAGAGGATGGCGAATATTTAGCCCTCCCTGTCTTTGGTAAGGCGCCCAGTCATCCTGTGATGTATAATCCAGAATTGCTTGATATGCCAACAAGGGCTGCACTTCTTGAAGAACTGATGGCGATGAATTATGAATCCTGGATTGATGAGGGAGATGGTTATTGTTACAACACTAACACACGTTCTATTGACGCTAATCTAACTCAGAGTTCCTGTGGTAGTTCGATACTTTCTGAGGTGTTGAATACTGGCGGTTTGATTGCAGTGAATACTCAAGAGCACATGGGAAGTTATTCCGATTCAATTTCTTATGTTCCGGGTATTTCTGCATATTTCGAAGATAGATACGATATCTGAATTCAGGATGGGGGCTAGGCCAAATATGGTCAGCACTAGGGTTGTTGTTCTCTGTATCTTCGTACTGATATGTTCATCCATTAGCGTGCATTCTGAATCAAATACATCCGAGAGTTACACTGTATCTGGATACGTGCTTCTCCCTGATGGGTCTCCTGCGGATGCAACTTCGGTCAAACTTGTTCCAATGGATTCCGTTTGGACGGATCAAACAGGTTTCTATTCCATTTCCGGTGTAACCACTGGTGAGCACATAATTCGTGCTTATTTCATGAATGACGGGCATACAGTCGCTTATCGTTCGGTAGTTGTAGACGGTGATGTTGAATTAAATTGGACCGTAGGTAAGAATTGGGTTATTCCAAGATTGAGTGAGAATCCAACAGTCAATGGCTACAACATCACATCAGTTTCGATAAATGAGAACGGTGACATTACTGATTTAGGTGAGGATGTTGCGTATCTGGGCCCCTATTCCATTGGAGATTATTACACATTGATAGGCACATTTGATGATTCTGAGGAAACAACTCAGCAGTTTCATTTCCAAGTATCTGAAGGTTCTACCACGTATCCTCGTCCGAATGAATTCACTTTCCAATACGGCATGAATAACCTGTATGGTTTTCTTACAGATTCAACAGGTGCACCGATGAATGAGGTGTTGGTCAGTATCGAGAATCAGACAGTATCGACAAATACTGATGGATTCTATCTTCTTCGTAATCTTGTGATTGGAGATACGTACAATGTGAGTTTCAAACAAGGTAATGTTGAGGTGTTCCAAACGGCGAGCCAAGAAATCGATTCCGGCCCTGGATGGTTCAATGTGTCATCAATGGTGGATGTCGAATTACCCGAACCACCGTATTTCCATCTCTCACTAGATACTTCTTCGAATGAATCGTATGAAATTAGGTGGGATGGAGGGAACTTCACAGAATATTTCTCTGTGTATGAAGGTGAAATTTCTGACGATAACACGCCCATTTACACAGGTACACAAAGATCAATTGACTGGGTTCCCAGCGAATCTGGAACATTTGTGTTCAACATTATCGCAGTGAATTCGAATGGATCTACAGAATCTACTCAATCCTTCGTGCTAATTGTGCTTCCAGATTCTCAATCAGACGATTTGTGGTCAGAAGGTATGAGCTGGGATTATGCTCTGACACATACTCCATTGAGTCCTGATGGTGTACATAATCGGACAATCACTGCGATTTCGACAGAAACAATAGAGGATGCTTTTGGTAGCATGAGAGAATCATATCTTGTCCGAGTTACGGATGGTGTCGATGAAGAAGGTGTGCAAAGGTATCGTTGGGTTGACAAGAGTAATTTGTTGATGATTAAGACATATTGGGCGGATGCTCCAAGTTCATCATCGTACTACCAAGAAGGGACACTCGGTTGGGAATTTACTGATTCTTCAGGGAACGAGGCTTCCATACTATCAGGTCAGCCCATTCAACTTCATTTCAATCGAACTAACGTCATTGGCGTCCCTGGGCATCCAAACGGTTACGATGACACAGTGAATAATGTCTCCATATCCTATGATGTCGAGGTATCAACACCAGCTGGTTCATTCATGACAACCTACATTTCGATAACAGACGCATCTGATGGAATTAAGTCATGGGAATTGTGGTACAATCACACTGTGAGGAATTGGGTGAAGATAATCGATAGGCTCCCAGGATCACATTCAGATTCAGTCGAATACGTATTGACCGCTTTTGAGGTTCCATTGTCTCCTCAATTCTTAGTCGAAGATTCATCTATTGATACGAAAAATTTCACAATCCATTGGTCTGATTTCCAAGGTACTGAATCGTACGAATTGAGTCATAATGGAGTGGTTATTTATGCGGGTTCTTCCAATAATTATGAGGTCACGAATCTGGAAGATGGTGAACATCATTTTGAGATTGTTGCGATTATGAATTCTGATTACTCGGTTATTGGAAATAGCCTGAACCTATCGGTTCTATTCGTCCAAAAGGCCCCGATTCTTGAAATCGAGAATCAGAATCTTACTATCGGTTCATCCAAATTGGTTACTTGGTCTGAAATTGATGGTTCTCAAGGTTATGTTCTAGGCGTTATACTCCCAGATGGATCGTATTATGAGGCCTACAATGGGAGCGCCAATAGCTTCGAGTTGGAGATTGAAAATATCGGTCAACATAGAATTCGCGTCATGGTGTTAATGGAGGATGGCCCTAATTCTGAATGGTCCGACTCTGTATTCTTGCTAGCTGATGGGGATACAAATAATGCCTCTTTGGGCACGGTGGTCTTCGGATTCGTACTTCTCCTAGTATTGCTAATATCAATTTCATCGCCCAGGAAGGTCTGATTACAAATGAATAAGGAAAAAATTGCCTTAGTCCAAGTATTCATTCTCTTGATTGGGTTTTTTGGATGGTACATCCTATCGGATGGGGATGTACAAGAAACAAATTCCTATTCAATCACTGTGACCGACTCAAATGGAGTGGTCCATCAATTCGAAGAATCACCCTCGAGTGTGGCTATTTCAAATACCTACATTGCTAGTGCAATGAGGATGTTGAATGTCTCTTCATCTGTAGTCGTAGGAGTTTCAGGAGACTTCGAAGACCCGATATTATGGCCAGAATATAATGGAACAAAGATAATCCAGAATTCAGCACATTCTGAGATTGATTTTGAGGCTCTTTACGATGCTAGGCCTGATGTATACATCGTTTTCGCTACCAATGGCATGGTCGATACTAGTGCCATACGAAACAAACTCGATCAGGTTGGTATCAGCGTCATAGCATTGGATTTCTACAAGTATGATTCGCTTAGAACGGAGTTTCAAGTCATTGCTGATTTATTCAATAAGCAAGAAGAGATGAACGATTTACTGGCAGATTTTGATTCGATAGAATTGCTAGTAGGTGACAGGATTTCTTCCCTTGAATCCATTAATCGTCCAACTGTTGTTATGGAGCATCATGCATCTTTAACACGCGATCCCGTTGTCCTTACCGGTACATCTCAATGGACTGATATGATTGAGAAAGCAGGAGGTGTGAATTTCTTTGCTGAACTCCCGGGCCATACCACTCATGTTGACATGGAAGCCATCCTTGATGCGAATCCGGATGTAATCCTGTTTGATGGGATAACATTCGATATTGGCTTCAATCGATTTGATACAGATGGAATTTCTTGCGATGAACATATTGAATTCGTATCCAACCGTCCAGGGTTCGACGAGGTGCAAGCTGTGATGGACGATAGAATGTTGATTTTCTCTGGTGAATTTGCAGGACCTATGATGATTCATGGTCTTCCTACACTCGCGAAGCATTTCCATCCAGATAGATTCAGCGATATTGACGCAGATTCGTATCTTGATGGCTATTTTTCTGAATATCATGGTGTTGAGAGAATAGGAAAATTCGTTTGCCAATCAGATAATGGAGATTAAACCAATGGAATCCATAACTGAACGTCACGTTCAGAATGGCCATGTACAGATTGTCATAATGTTGGCGATTGCAAGTGCTACGATTCTAATGGGTCTATTCGCAATGGGTGTCGGATCATCCGTTCAGTTGGATAAAGTCTTGACTCTGAAGATAATCTTGGGTATTTCCGAGGCCGACTCACTGCAGTCTGACATTATCTGGCAACTCAGATTTCCTAGAATTCTAATGGCCATTACATGCGGAGTCGCTCTTGCTACCGCAGGGGCACTTATGCAGGGATGTTTAGGCAACCCCCTAGTATCTCCTCTCACTCTTGGAGTTGCATCCGGTGCATCATTAGGGGCAGCCCTTGCAATTGTATTTGGCTTGCATGTGACAGATTTTCTTGATCCATTATTGAATTCTGGGCCATTAGAAAAATTGGATTTCGGATCCATAGGTATCGTAGTTAATGCGTTCTTTTTCTCGTTAATTGTCGTCGCAATCATCATTCAATTAGGGCGGATGCGCTCCATATCAGCCGAATCTTACATCCTCGTAGGCATTGCAATCACATTCATCTGTGGAGCAATTGTTTCTACAATCCAATATTTCGCATCTGATGCAGAGATTTCTCAACTGACGCATTGGTCCTTTGGTTCATTGTCGAGACCAGATCTTGGTCAGACAATTTGGATTGCTGCATTGATTACTGCTCTGATGCCAGTTGCAATTGTATTTGCTTGGGATCTCAATTCAATGGCTTTAGGAGGCGACGATTTTGCAATTTCAACAGGAGTTGACCCACAGATTACAAGGGTTGGGATCTTGGTACTCTCTGCAGGAATGACATCCATTGTCATAGCTTTCACTGGTCTGATTGGATTTGTAGGTTTAGCCGCCCCTCACATGACTCGTCTAGTCATAGGTAACGATTATCGCAAATTGTTGCCCTGTTCAGCAGTAACTGGGGCATTTTTGGTATTACTGGCAGACACCATTGGGCGCACTATTTTCGCACCAATAATCATTCCAGTTGGTGTTATGCTATCTGTAATTGGAGGCCCATTTTTCATGTATCTCCTTCTTGCAAATAGGGGGGTATCTCATTGAATTCGATACTTGAGGCGAAGAATTTGAGTTTCAGTTGGGGTGAATCCCCAGTTTTTACTGAAGTTGGTTTTGATATTCAACCCCGCCAAATTGTCGCTATAGTCGGTGTAAATGGTGCGGGTAAATCAACACTTATGAAATGCCTGAATCGTATACTTGCTCCATCTTCAGGAAGTGTAGTTATCAATTCTAAGGACGTTAGTAAGATGCCTCTTCTTGAATTAGCGAAACAAGTATCCTATGTTCCACAGTCGGTATCTACGAGTTTCCCATTAGATGTTTATGATGTAGTTATGCTTGGAAGAAGGCCATACATTTCTTGGCGAATTAGTGATGGAGACAGGGCTTTTGTGTCTGATACCATATCGTTGTTTGATTTGGAAGATTTTGCCTTCAGAAGGTTCGATCAGTTGTCGGGAGGAGAGAGGCAACGGGTGATTATTGCAAAGGCTGTTGCCCAAAACCCCTCATTGTTTCTCTTGGATGAACCTACTAGTGATCTTGATCTCAAAAATCAAATTATGGTGATGAAGTCAATTCGCAAACTTGTCGATAACAAGGAGAACAATTGTTCGGCTTTAATCGCAATCCACGATTTGAATATGGCCGCTAGATTTGCAGATTCGATTCTCATGTTACATGATGGAAAAATGAAAGCATTTGGCCCTCCTGAAGAGGTATTTAGTAAGAAAAATATCTCCGAAGTTTTCGGTGTGACCAGTGAGTTGATATCATCGACTGATAGTGCACCGATGAGGATACATATTCTCGATATCCCCAATGACGAGTCGGCGGGAAATTGAAACTTAAAGTGGTGAAAAAATGACTGAAAAAGAACTAATGATTATTTTTGGAACAGAGACTGGAAATGCAGAAATGGTTGCTGAAGATGCTCAACGAATGGCGCCAGATTATGGTTTGAATGCTACTATCCATGACATGGATGATTTGAGTGTGGATGATCTTTCCGGAGCCACACGTCTCCTAGTAACTTGCAGCACCTGGGGCGATGGTGATCAGCCAATGAATGCTGAAGATTTGTATGAATCTGTGGAGGATGCAGATGGTGGAACTATGGATGGCGTAAATTTTGCAGTCCTAGCATTAGGGGATACCGCCTACGAAATGTTCTGTGAATCAGGAAAGCAATGGGATGCAGTTCTTGAGGAAAAGGGCGGGAACCGAGTTGCGGAAAGAATTGACCTTGACACAGATTTTGAAGATTTCACAGAAGAGTGGCTTCAGTCTGCATTGGAAGCATTCCAGAATGTGTGATTGTCCTCATTTCTAGGGTGAATTGAATGACTGAAAAATCAGATGACATACCTCGTCATGCTCCACCTAAGGGCGCGAGTACAAGACAACAGGAGTTGTTGTATGACCCAAATGTGGCCA
>Ga0208277_1002089_pt1 | contig 11471 bp, 8 predicted proteins | sample ETNtaG_5_FD_185782 | JGI IMG/M metagenome (GOLD analysis project Ga0208277, IMG submission 185782) | Marine microbial and viral communities from oxygen minimum zone, Eastern Pacific Ocean - ETNP201406SV205 (SPAdes) (version 2) | ecosystem: Environmental > Aquatic > Marine > Oceanic ...
AGCCCCAGCTCTTTGAATATCATCAATCTCAAAAATTTCAATTAATTTTTCCATAGTGAATATATCTTCTGTTGTATTTGACCATCCAAGTTTGGCTAACATATTTAGCAAAGCATCTGGCAAGTACCCTGCTTCTTTATAGGCCATCAAATCTGTTGCAGCATGCCTTTTAGAAAGTCTTTTTCGATCTTCGCCCAAAACAAGAGGTAAGTGTGCATAAGCAAAACCTTTATAGCCTAGTGCTTTAACAATATGAATTTGTTTTGGTGTATTTGGTAAATGATCTTCGCCTCTAATAATATGTGTGACCTCTTGAAAATTATCATCTATCACATTACAAAAATGATACGTTGGAGATTTATCACTCCTTAAAATGACTAAATCATCTAATTCCTTGTTTAGGAATTCAATATCTCCATAGACTAAATCTTTTACTAGCGTTGAACCTTCCTTGTCTATTCTGAGTCTTATTGCGCCATCATCCTCGTACGCTTTGCCCTCTTCAATCAACCTGTTTGCTTCCTGTTGATATACTTCAAATCTATCGCTTTGTTTAATTGGTTTTTGATCTGGATTAAGTTTGATCCAATCAAGCCCATCCATAATGGCTTCAATATATTCTTCTTTGGATCTTTCTTTATCGGTATCTTCAATTCGAACTAAAAAAGTACCGTTATTTTTTTTTGCAAAGACATAATTAAACAAGGCAGTTCTCACTCCACCTATATGTAGATATCCTGTTGGGCTTGGTGCAAATCTAGTAATAACTTTCATAATTTACCAATTGATTTCTTTGTTTGTTTTTTTTCTTAGTGCTTCTAAAAATTTATTATGTTCAGAAATATCTTCCTCACTTGCACTAAATCTAGAAAAATTTACTTCTTCTACTTGATCAGTTTTCTCTTCCTTAGTTTCTGTAATTTGTTCTTCTGACAAATCAAATGTTACCTGACCTCCAGTTAGATTTAAATATGTATCAGCTAATATTTGAGCATCTAGTAAGGCTCCATGATATGTTCTGTCATAACCAGATATTCCAAGCCTCATTGATAGAGCATTCAAATTATTTCTCTGGCCTGGAAAGGCTTTCCTAGCATGTATCAAGGTATCAAAAACTGAACAAATATCTCTAATATCTTTAACTTCATGGTCTATTAATTTTAATTCATGATTAATAAAGCCTATGTCAAATTCAGCGTTATGAATTACGAGCTCTGCTCCTTTAACAAATTTAATAAATTCATCTACGACTTCTTTAAATTTTGGAGCATCTTTAAGCTGTTCATTAGTAATATTTGTTATCTCTACAGCCCCTTCACTCATTTCTTTTCCATCGGGGTTTAAGTACGTTTGATATAATTCACCAGTTTTATTTCTTCCAATAATTTCTACTGCCCCAATCTCGACAACTCTATCACCCTTATTAAAATCTAAACCGGTTGTCTCTGTATCAAATGAAATTAATCTATTAGACATTTTCTGTTCCTAAATTAGCGAGCTGATCAGCTCTTTCATTGCCAGGATCACCAGCATGACCCTTTACCCAGTGCCATTCAACATTCATCTTGTCATTTAAATCTGATATTTGAATCCATAGCTCTCTATTAGCAACTGGTTTTTTTGCAGCCGTTTTCCAATTATTTCTTTTCCAGTTATGAATCCACTCAGTAATGCCTTGTCTGAGGTAATTAGAATCGGTATAAAGTTCTATTAGTTCATTTTTATCTTTTAAGTATTTTAGAGCTTCCAGTGCTGCCTGCATTTCCATTTGATTGTTTGTTGTTTCAGGGTTTCCACCATATAGATCTTTTTCATAATCTGATGTTTTGATATATACGCCCCATCCTCCTATTCCAGGATTACCTTTGCATGCTCCATCTGTATATACTTTTATAGACATAAGTGTTTATTATAAATTAATGAGTATCTTTCATATACCTGCTTATACAGATAATTATATATGGGTCCTGCAATCAGGTAATGATATTTCAGTTATTGATCCTGGTGAAGCGCAACCGGTATTAGAAGTTTTAAATAATCAAAATTTAAATCTAGTAGATATTCTACTTACCCATCATCATTTTGACCATGTTGGAGGAACAACTGAACTAAAGAAGATTATGTCTGGTAGTGTTTATGGTCCAGAAGGAAATATTGAAGGAGTTGATATCACTATATCTGAAGACGACAAAATCAGTACTCTAGGTTACCAATTTAAGATTTTAGCAACTCCTGGACATACTCTTGATCATATTTCCTATGTTGATTATGAAAATAAGATGGTTTTCTGTGGTGATACTCTTTTTTCTGCAGGCTGTGGAAGAATATTTGAAGGTACCTTTGAACAGATGCACGAGTCAATACAGAAAATTAATGAATTAGATAAAGACACTTACATTTATTGCGCACATGAATATACACAATCAAATTTAGATTTTGTACGTTCGCAAATGAATGACGATTTTATAGATAGTTATGCCCTAGAGCTTAAGAAAAAATTAGCAAATGGTGGAATCTCTATACCAACAAAACTATCTCTAGAAAGAAGAATAAATCCATTTCTACTTAACAACATTCCCTCTGATTTAAAGGGCAATGATGAAGTTGAAAAGTTTACTGAATTAAGAACTAGAAAAGATAACTTCTAAAAAAAAGGGTTGCCGAAGCAACCCTTTAATTCATCGATTAAATCGATTAAAAGTTTACAGAAACGTTTGCATACCAATGCATTGAACCCCATGTTCTGTACGCAGGGTCGAAGTCATTAGCAAAAGTTTCTGGGAAATATGTTGGATCTTCATCCATAACATTATCTACACCAATTCTAACAGTAGCGTTATATTCTGGTAAGACCATTCCGTACTGAAGATCTAAATAAGTTAGAGCATCAATAGTTCTTTCGTCTTCTGTTACCAGACCACTTGCTGTCATTGTTGGTGGGTTGTTAGCTACACCTTTACCTTCACCGAAGTGTTGTAAAGTTGCTGAAGCAAACATATCACCCATAGTCCATGACAATGATGTGTTCATTTTGAAATCAACTAAGTTGTCTCTTGATGAACCTAGAACATAACCAGCAGCCATTTGTACATCGCCGTTAGCTAATGTTCTGTCATATGTATCTAATGATCTTGCGTCTACTGACAGAACAAAATCACCGTATGCTGTTGCAAAACCATATGAACCACCAACTTCAACACCTGATGTGACAAGAGTTCCAACGTTATTAGTTGTATCTCTTAAGTCATCAACAAAACCTGTTGAAAGTCTGTCAATTGCTCCACAATAACCTGGGTTACTACCTGTGTAACAACCGTTTAATAGTAATTGAGCACCAATTGAACTAATCAAGTTAGTAATTTCAATATCATAGTAGTCAGCAAACATGTTAAGTCCTTGGACTCCTGAAGGCTGCCATACTAAACCAACATTGAAACTTTCTGATTCTTCAGGCATAACGTTAGGGTTACCACCAACTGTAATACGTATTTGTGTATTAGGTTGTGTGAAACCAGCTGGAACACCATCAGCAAGACATTGTCCTACTTGTGTACCATCAGCATTACCTGTAAAGTTTGCAGCGTTAACATCACAAGGATCCTGAAGATCTGGATAACTATCAGAGTTACCACTATATAGCGCACCAATACTTGGAGCTCTAAAACCTTCAGCAAATGTTGCTCTAACTTTCAGATCAGCTGTTGGTTGAACTAACACACCAAATTTGGAGTTAGTTGTTGAACCAAACGTTGAGTAATCTGAGTATCTAGAAGCAACTGTGAAATCAACCATTTCATGTACTTTATAGACTAATTCACCATAAAGCTCATCAACTTCGAAACCACCAGAAACTGGTTGGTTAGCGTTACCTGATGATAGGCCTTTAGCAATAAATGCATCTGGGAAATTAAATCCATCTTCTTGTCTATGCTCGTATCCAAAAGCAACTGGGACATCGAATCCTTGTGGGTTAACAAAAAGTTCACCGTTAAAGTCGACACCATAGTTTGTCATTTGGTTTCCACCAGAACTCTTAGCTTGGAAAGAAATTGCTCTTGCCATTTCAGGAGTAATTGAACCTGAACCTGACCATAGGTTATTACCTATGTAAGCACTATCTGGACCTTGGCCACCGAAAATGTTTAAACAAGTTACACCATTTCCATCAGGACCACAGTCTGAAGCTAAAGCTCTTTTAACAGCGCCTGTATCTAACAAGCCGTCTGTAGTATTTAAAGCATTGTTTGTAGCTTTTGAGAAGTATGCTGTGTAATCAAAACCCATCATCTCGCCATCTAAAGATGCCATAGCTCTATAAGTTTCGATATCATCTGTATAAAGTCTGTTACCAGTCTCTAACATTCTTCTACCAAACCAACCAACTGCATAGTTACCTGCGCCTAATGTTTCATCATCACAAGTTCTACCATCGTTAGTATTTCCATTTAAGTCACAGAATTCTATGCCAAATGGGTTGTAAGGGTTTCCTGCACCAATACCTTCATTTCCACCGAAATCACCAAAACCATAAAAAAGTGGCATTGGAGCTAACAGTCTGTCTGAATCTCTTTTTTGATACATAAAGTCGAGTCTTACAGTTTGACCACTATCCAATTCTCTAGTCATCTTTGCAAAAGCATTTAATCTTTTACTTGGAGTTTCGATATAGTTATATGGATTGTAGTTGAATCTGTCATCTGGACTTGTCCAACATCTGAAGTCAGTAGCTGGGTTAGTACCTGCAGTACCTTCAGCAACTGTGAAGTTTGAACAATCACCAACAACGCCTGAATAAGCAAATCTACCCTGTGGAGTACCTGATGATCCACCAAAAGATGGAGCTGCATTTGTTTCTGGTCTAGCTGCATTACTTAGATCTTCTAAGTCAACAATTGAAACACCAGCAACATAAGAAGCTTTGCCAAAAGATTCACCAACAGTAAATGTCATCACTTCTGATTCACCACCGCCGTCAAAGTATTCACCCATTTGGTATGTAGCTGAAGTACCTGTGTAATCACTTTTAGTGATTATGTTAATAACACCAGCAATCGCATCAGAACCATAAACAGCTGACGCGCCATCCCTTAGGATTTCGACTCTTTCTACCATGGCAGACGGTATTGAGTTCAAATCAACAGAACCATTAGCTCCCTGACCTGAATTTACCCATCTTCTGCCATCTACAAGGATCAAGTTTCTACCTGAACCAAGATGTCTCATATCAATTCTTACTGCACCAGAACCACCATTGTTATAGTTTCTGGAAAGACCAGAACCTTGGCTAGGTAATTCAAGCAGGATTTCACCGATAGAGGCTTTACCTGTTACTGCAATATCCTCTGCAGTAATTTCTGTTACTGGTGCAAAAGAGTACAAGTCGGCACTCTTAATTTTTGAACCGGTAACAACAACTTCCTCAACATCACTATCTTCTTCTTGAGCAATCACACCCAAAGAGAAAGAAGTAATAACGAGCAAGCTCATTAAATATTTGAATATATTCATATTAATACCTTATTAAAAAGTTAATATCCCCCCATAATAGTCAATTTAGAAGGCCTTTAATACATTTTTGCCATATAAATGACACAAAATAGCCATAATTAGCAGTTTTTTTCCAAATAATGGGGAAAAAGCTTAATTTAAGTGGTCTTAAAAGCATTTTTGACTAATTTTATAAATATTGAAAATGAACTATAATTCAAGCATGGTTAAAGGTAAGAACATACTAGTTGTAGGTTTAGCAAATAAATATTCTATTGCAGCTGCAATATCAAGCTCATTGCATGAAAATGGAGCAAAACTGGGTTTTAGTTACCAAAATGAAAGGTTTGAGAAATTTATTAATGAGTTTTCTGCTGAAAATGGTGGTGAGTTTACTCAGGTCTGTGACTTAGCTAGCGATAATGATATTAAGAAATTAATAGCAACTGCTGTAGAAAAATGGGGCAAGATTGATGGTATCGTACATTCAGTTGGTTTTGCACCAGCAGATCAAATTTCTGGGAATATCGAAGATTGCATTACCAGAGAAGGCTTTCAAATAACTCATGATGTAAGTTCTTATAGTTTTGCCGGGTTGCTAAAAGAAGCTCACCCTCATATGAGTGAAAATAGTTCAGTTATCACTTTAACTTATGTTGGTTCACAAGAAGCTACACCTAATTACAATGTTATGGGCATGGCTAAAGCTAGTTTAGAAGCAAGTGTTCGTTATTTTGCATCAACCTTAGGGTCAAAAGGTATAAGGGTAAACTCTATATCTGCCGGACCAATTAAGACACTGGCAGCTTCTGGCATTAAAGGTTTTAAGTCAATGCTCAACAAACATGGCGCAAATACACCATTAGCCAGAAACATAACATCTCAAGAAGTTGGCAATACAGCAACTTTCTTATTAAGCGATATGTCTAGTGGGATTACAGGCCAGAATATTTATGTTGATGGTGGTTATACTATCCAGGCTATAAGTTTTGATTAGCAAATTGATTGCTTATTGAAATCTTCTCATCAAAACCATACTTTTCTCTCAAGTCATTGAAAGCTAACTGTAGATTTGTTCTTTTGGATTCATCTAGAATAGCCAACCTGTCTTCTTCTGACACATCACTTGAATCTCCTTTAATTCTGTCTTCTACAACATAAATTAAAAGTCCATTATTTGTAATTTCTTTTTTAATTGTTCCGATATCTGAATTATTAAAGACTTTGCTAACTATGTCATTTGATAATAATGAGGTTGATCTATTGATTCCCTTAAAATTCTCAACTTTAAAATTGCCTACTTCAAATGCATTTGTTAGAAAATCCTTGTCTAACTTAAGTTCTTCTGAATTTGCATATATTTCATTAAGATATGCAAACTTCTTTTCAACCTCTAACTTTTCTTCTACAGAAGATTTTACGTTTTCGAATTCCTCATACGACTTTTCAGCAACATCATAAACATATGCGAAAGAGTAATTCTCGATTGATATCTCTAATGGACTGGACCAATTGTTTATATCAGTTTCTGTAATGATGCCTGCATTTTCAAAATCAAATGGAAGACTATCTATTTGTATTCCTTCAAAGTTCTTAATTTCAAGATTATTAGATTCAGCAAATGCGTATACTTCTTCTACAGAATAGTCAGAGAAAGTAATACTACTTGAAACTTGTGCAACTCTGTCTTCAAACTTAATTTGCTCTAGCTCATTAACTAGCTCTACCCTCTTATCTTCAAGTGATGTATTTTTGCCACCAGTTAGCTCTGTAATTTTTAAAAAGTGCGTATTGCTCTCGAACTCTATTGCTTGTGAAATCTCTCCAAGCTTCAATCCGCTAATTACTTGTTCAAATTCTGATGGGAACACCTCTCCATTTGTGAAGCCTAAGTCACCGTTAGTATCAACAGTACCTAAATCGTCTGAAAATGCTTTTACTGCCTCAGAAAAATCTATGGTTTTACTTTCGTTAGCTACTTGGGAAACTTTAGCTTGATATTCTTCATCACTTTCATAATTATCTCTTATGATCATAATGTGTGAAATTCTCTTCTCGGGTGTAGGCAAGTTTTCTACAAATAAATTATATGCCTCTTGCACTTCTTCTTCTGAAACCTCTAAATCCATATTTATTTTATTCAAATCAAGCAGTAAATATGATCTTGATTCAGGTATTGAGAATTCCTCAATGTTTGAGCTGTAATACTCTTGAAGAGCATCATTAGTTAGTTCAATTTCTTTAGTAACATTATTTGTGTCTAATTCAACAAAGGTTACAGATCTTCTTTCAGTTAGAAGATCAAGGTATTGATTAATTGTCTTGTCGTAAGAACTTGATGTTGCATCAATAAGAGAAACAGCTAAGTTAAGCTTAAGATCAGATTCAAAATCTTCCATAAGATCTTCTTTAGATAAATTAAAATTAATTAAATAGTTTTTAAATAAATCTTGACTGAATTTTCCATCTACTTGGAATGCCTCTAGTTTTGATAATTCGGTTTCAACGTATTTAGCCGGAACTTTAATATCTAAATCATCAACTAAATTGATTAAGGTATATTTCTCGATTATGGAATTGTTGGTTAAGTTAGAAACAATATCGATGATTGCTGGATCTGAAAAATTCAATCCATCGCCAAACTGGCTCCTAAGATTTTGCTCTACTTGTGATTTTGTTCTGAAATACTCAGATTGTGAAATACTATATTTCCCTATTTGAGCATAGTCGTTGTTATTAAAAGTTTGCGTAAAGGTGGGTAACCCCAAAAACGCAAATGTTAGGGCTACTATACCTAGAAAAGAAAAGGCTACAATTCCTTGTAGCCTCTCCCGTAAGAAACTGATCACTCAGTTAAATTTAGTTTACTGAAGCTTTAAGTGCTTTACCTGCTTTAAATACAGGTACATTAGCTGCAGGTATGTGAATCTTTTGTGAAGGATTCTGTGGATTTATTCCTTCTCTTGCAGCTCTGTGTCTTACAGAGAAAGTTCCGAATCCTACTAGTGAAACAGAATCACCTTTAGCAAGTGCGCCTGTCACAGCATCTACAACAGCATCTAATGCTTTAGCAGCATCAACTTTAGTGCTACCAGTCTCGCTGGCAACTTGATCAATTAAATCAGCCTTATTCATAAAATCTCCTCAAAATGCCTTGTTACAGGCTTTTAATAACATTAGACCCTAAAAATCAATAAATCAAGATTTTTTACTTAAATAAATCAACTTTATTTAGAGGCCATTTTCTTGACTTTAAGGCGTTTGAATGCTCTATACAAGCGCTTCTTTCAATACTTCAGTGATATTTTTTACAGAAATGATATTTAAATCTTTAAGAATATTGGATTCAATTTCTTCAATATCACCCATATTTTCATGCGGAACTATGATGTTAGTAATGCCACTTCTTTTGGCGGCAATAAGTTTCTCCTTAAGTCCTCCTATTTTCAAAACCTTACCTGCCAGTGTAATTTCGCCTGTCATAGCTAGGTTAGCTTTTACTTTCTTTTGAGTAGCTAGAGAGGTTATAGCAGTACACATTGTAATACCTGCACTAGGTCCGTCTTTTGGCGTAGCACCCTCCGGTACATGAATATGAATATCATGTTTTTCAAAATAATCTGGACCAACTTTCTTTTCCTTAGCTATATTTTTTGCCACAGTAAGAGCAGCTTGAATTGATTCTTGCATTACGTCACCAAGAGAACCAGTTTTGATAACCCTGCCCTTTCCAGATGTGACAGCAGCTTCGATTTGCAATAACTCACCCCCAACAGAAGTCCAAGCAAGCCCATTTACTTGACCTAGTGAATTCTCAGCATCATGTTGACCATATTTATGAGGCTCTGCTCCTAAAATATTTCTAACAACCCTGTTATCTATAAGTTTGGTTGCTTTGGCACCCAAAGAAAGGTCTTTTACTTTTTTCCTGCAGATCTTATTTATCTGTCTGTCTAAGTTTCTTACTCCAGCCTCTCGAGTGTAGTTCCTGATAATTTTGAGAATTGCATTATCACTAAATGTAATTTCTTTTTCCTTCAGTCCATTTTTTTCTTTATTTTTTGGTACCAGATAATTTTTTGCAATATTTAGTTTTTCGTCCTCTATGTAACCAGGAAGTCTAATAATTTCCATTCTATCTAATAATGGTGGAGGTATATTTAATGAGTTTGCTGTACAAATAAATAGGACTTCGGAAAGATCGTAGTCAATCTCAAGGTAATGATCATTAAAAGTGTTATTTTGCTCTGGATCAAGAACTTCTAGTAAAGCTGAACTTGGATCACCTCTGTGGTCCATACCAACTTTATCAATTTCATCTAATAGAAATAGCGGGTTCTTTACCTTGCCTTTAGATAATTTTTGAATGATCTTTCCAGGCATTGATCCTATATAAGTTTTTCTATGTCCCCTGATCTCAGCTTCATCTCTTACTCCTCCAAGAGATAATCTAGAAAATTTCCTATTAACTGCTCTGGCTATTGATTCACCTAAAGAGGTTTTACCAACACCGGGTGGGCCAACAAAGCACAATACAGGTGCCTTCATTTTACTAACCCTTTTTTGAACGGCTAAATATTCTAATATTCTTTCTTTAACTTCTTTTAAGCCGTAATGATCCTCATCCAAAATATTTTTTGCCTTATTAAGATCTAAATTAATTTTTGTTGCTTTGCTCCATGGAACATCCAAAATTGTATCAATATAAGTCCTGACTACCGTTGCCTCGGCTGACATAGGAGACATTTGCTTTAGTTTTGTAAACTCGGTATTTACTTTTTCCAGTGCTTCTTTAGATAGTTTTGTTTCTTCTATCTTTTTTTGTAGTTCATCTAGCTCGCTTTTTTCATCGTTAATATCTCCAAGTTCTTTTTGAGCTGCTTTTATCTGTTCATTTAGAAAATATTCTTTTTGAGATTTTTCCATCTGTTTTCTAACTCTGCCTCTTATGCGCTGTTCTACTTCAATTAACTCAATTTGAGCTTCCAGCAGGCTCGATAAAAACTCAGACCTCTCGACCACATCTACTTTCTCCAAAATATTTTGTTTATCCTGTACTGACAAATGTATATTGGAAGAAATAACATCAACTGCTTTAGCCAAACTGCCCATTGACTCAACTTGATTTATTATTTCATGTGATACTTTTCTCGATACTGCAACAAATTCTGTAAATTGATTTTTGATCGTAGAGAGCAAATCCCTCTCATATTTAGAATCTTCCAAAACCTCTTCTATTTTTTCTATCTCAGCAAAATAACCTTCATCGGTAGTGATTTTCTTTAGCTTCGCCCTTTGAATACCTTCAACTAGTATCTTTACCGTTCCGTCTGGAAGCTTAATCATTTGAAGAAGCGTTGAAAGAGTACCAATCTTAGGCAAATCCTTAATTGATGGCTCTTCATTTGAGGGTGAGTTCTGGGCAATTAAAAATATTTTTTTATTGCTCCTTAATGCATCCTCCAAAGAAAAAATAGATTTTTCCCTTCCTACAAAAAGTGTTGAAACAGTATTAGGAAAAATTACCACATCCCTCAAAGGGATCATGGGCATTTTTACCTTGGGTTTTAGTTCTTCAGATTCCATTAATTAGCTACTTTTTTATTTAACAATCTCAACGGCTGTTCTCTTCTCTGCACAGATTTTTTATCTATGACGATTTTTTTTACATTATCTTCAGAAGGAAGGTTAAACATTAAGTCTTGAAGAATGTCTTCAAATATTGCTCTTATTGCCCTCGCTCCTGAGGCGCTTTCTTTTGCTTCTTTTGCTATGGCTTCAAATGCATCATCTGTAAACTCAAGTTGAATTTCATCCATTTTGAAAAGATGTTGATATTGGGCACTAATCGAATTTTTTGTTTCTGACATAACTTTCACCAACTCTGACTCAGTAAGCTCCTCTAGTGCAGCAATAATTGGAAATCTTCCAATAAATTCTGGGATTATGCCAAATTTTATTAAGTCTTGAGTTTTAGCACTTTT
>Ga0208277_1002090_pt1 | contig 11467 bp, 6 predicted proteins | sample ETNtaG_5_FD_185782 | JGI IMG/M metagenome (GOLD analysis project Ga0208277, IMG submission 185782) | Marine microbial and viral communities from oxygen minimum zone, Eastern Pacific Ocean - ETNP201406SV205 (SPAdes) (version 2) | ecosystem: Environmental > Aquatic > Marine > Oceanic ...
CCCGCCCCCCCCCCGCGTCGCTCGCGCTCGACGAGCCGACGCACGAACCGTTCCCCGATGTCCTCCACCGCGCGCGACCTCGAGCGATGGCTCGCGTCGACGCACGGATGGCCGACCGTTCGACCGGCCTGGCGCACCGTCGTCGCCGATTTCATCGACGCGCGCGTCGCCCCGCGCGATCGCGACGCCGCCCTCGCGCGCGCGAGCGTGGACTCCGATTTCAACGTCTGCGCGCTCGGCGGCGATCTCAGCGCGCGCTCGGCGGCGAGCGCGGGGAGACGACGAGGACGTTTCGTCGTGCAGTTGGACGAGTGGAGCGACGCGGCGAGCGACGCGAGGACGAATCGAAGCGACGCGCGGTGTCGACGTCCGGGCGGTGGACGGTGCCTGCGAGTGAGTCTGACGGATGGTCGGAATCGGTTTATCGGGCACGAGTACGGGGTGGTGGAGGCGTTGAGCGGAGAGGGCATGCGCGCGGGGGCGAAACTGGCGCTGACGGATCCGTACGTCGACGACGAGGGACGGATTTGGTTGGAGAATGAGACGTGCGTCGCGCTCGGTGGATGCGTGGAGCGATTGGAACGGGCGAGGATGCGGGTGTTGGAGGTGTTGGAGGCGCCGAATCGGCCGGGAGTGGTGGTGGGGGATCGATTCGAGGCGGCCGCGAAGAGCGCGTGGAGAGAGGAGAGAGAGACGCGCGCGGCGACGGCGGCGACGGCGACGGCGACGACGATGCGATCGAGAGAGGAGACGCGCGCGGTGATGGACAGAGAACCGCTCGCGATGAATAGTTTAGGAAGTAGTGGACGCGGATCGGACGCGACGCCGACGTCGCCGAAAGTGGTGCCGGTGTCGCTCGTGCCGGATTCGTTGGGGGCGACCGAGTTGGACGAAAACATGCCGCCCGCGGACGCGCGCGGCGACGGTGGGCGCGCGAGCGAGCCCGCGTCGTCGACGGGATTAGAGCGTGATTCGATACCGTCGATGCCGAACGACGTCGCGTTGGCCGGACGCGCGAGAGACGTGGCGAGACGTCTGAACGAAACCGCCGTCAAGGGATTGTGGACGTACGTCGCCGCCGTCAAGTCGGCGCGCGCCGAGGGTGTGGACGACAAGTCGACGAACGCGACCGTGCACGGATGGATCACGAGGATAGGTACGATAGAAGTTAAAACCGAGGACGCGAGTCGAGGTAAGATGTGGCGATTGAAGATTCAGGTGTCCGATTCCACCGGCGCGACGACGGCTTTTCTGCGCTTTGCGCAACTCGACGCCGTCGCGGAATCCACCGCCGCCGCCTACGACGCCGCGAGCGCGCGAGAGAAAAAAACGATAGAAGATCGCGTCCGACGACGCTTAGAGGAATTCTGCGGCCGAATCAAACTCTCCGGGCTCAGGGACCGAATCATGCACGTCGCCAAGTTGGACGTGCAACCGACATCCTTCAAGAGTTCCGTCGTCGAAGCGCTCGACGCGCGCGCGCGCGAGTTCGCGTGAACGATCGCGACGAATCGCGACGAATATAATACTCATTAATTCATAGCCAACAACAGTCACGGTAACCTCGTCGTCGTCGTCTCGAGTCTTCAATCTCGAGGCGCTCCGCGCGCGCCGAAAGATTCATCTTGCGCCTCAGTTCACGCCTCGCGCGGAGACTCGCCTTCGGGTCCGTCGCGCGCACCACCGCGCGGTGAGCGCGCGCGCCGTCGCGCGCACGACTCACCGCGCGCGTAACGCGTCTCTCGCTCGCGAACGGCGCGTGCGTTCGCCGCGCGCGCCGCGGCGGCCTTTGTGAACGAACGACGCCGGGACACTCCGTCTCGCGACGACGACGCCATGGATTCCGTCACGCGCGCGCTGTACTTGTCGGCGACGATGGTCCTGCACTTCGTCACCGCCGCGCTCACCGCGGTGGTGCGAGGACTGACGGTGATGGTGTCGGGCGACGGCGGCGGCGGCGAAGAGCGTTTCGACGGCGGCGCCGCGAACGCGGCGACGGATTGGGACGAGGTGGACGAGAGCTCGATTCCCGATCGAATCGTGCGATCGACGCCGCTGAGAGAAAAGCGAATCGCCAAGTATCGAGGGTACGTGGCGTGGCGCGAGGAGTACGGCATCGACACAATCTTGCGCACGCCGAAACCGTACTTTGAGCTCATCAAGAAGTATTATCCGCACGCGTTGCACAAGACTGGGAAAGGTCGAAACGCGTGTTCGATTCAGATTGAAAAGGCGGGACAGTTTGGCGCGCTTTTGGAGGCGGTGCGGAAGGAGTCGCACAGACTCGAGCGTTTCGACGACGATCCGATTCACGTCGTCGTCGAGCACGTGTCCTTTGTCATGACGTTTCTCTTCGAACGATTCGACGACAGACCGTGGCCGCTCGGGAAGACGATTCGCATCGTCGATATGAGTAGACTGGGCACGGACGATGTTGCATTCAATGTGTTCGGGTTTTTACGCGTCATGTCCGACGTGTCGAAACGGGCGTTCGTGGAGAGGATTCACAAAATTTACGTGTTGAATCCGCCGCCGAGCTTCGCCGTCATCTTCAACACGTTTAAACCGATGATATCGGCGAAAACGCAAAAGCAGATAGTGGTGTGTCGAACTTTGGAAGATTTTAAGAGAGAGGCAAAGTCGGAGATAGATTTCAGAGACGTTCCGCGCGAGTACGGCGGTTCTTGCCGTTGCGACGACTGTTGGCGAGACTGCGAGCGCGAACGAAAACTTAGAGCCTTCGTTCGAAGACTCAACGGTAGCTCGAACGGTAGCTCGAACGAAGCAAACTAGCGCTAGACTATCATAGGCGAACGCAGCGTGGACGGGCGTCGGAAGGTATTGGAAGGATGAGTTTTGTTACAATCACGGACGCGTCCCCGCCGCCGCGTTCGTCCTCCACGTTAGATTACCCTTTCCTCGAAACTTTTCCTCGTACTCGTTAATCTCTTCCGGCGTCATCCCTTCGTACACATCGCCCGTCGGCGCTTGCTTTTTCACGAGCGCCTCGATCTCTTCCGGCGACAAGCCGTCGAACGGGTCGTCGTCCTCGTCGTCCTCATCCGTCTCGCCGCCGCCGCCGCTCGCGATAAAACTCCTCCCCTCCAACGCCGCCTGCAACGCCCGCTTATTCGACTCCATCGCCTTCTGTCGCTCCTCATCCGTCTCCTGATCCTCGTAATACCGCTTCGCGCGCGCCCCGACGACGAACACGCACCCCAACCCGAACGCCGCCCAATACGCCTTTTGCCACGGTTTGAGCTCCCCCACCCACCGCTCGCTGTTCAGCACCGCGCGCTCCCACGGAAACATGATCGAGCTCAGAGGATTATCCCCCTCGTTTTCCTCGCGCGCTCGCTTCGACGACGACGACGACGACGACGACGCGCGCTCGTTCGACGCCCAACGGCGCCCACCGACGCCTCGACTCGCCCTCGCCGCCGTCACCGCCTCCGTCACCCCCTCCGCCACCGTCACAGACGACTCACGCACCGCGCGCGCGCGCATCCATCCCGCGAGCGTCGTCGTCGCGCGTCGTCGACACGCCATGTCCGCGCGCGGCGTCACGCAGTGTCGCCCCAGAATCATCCACGCGCGCGTCGCCATGACGGACGCGGTCGACGCCGACCTCGAGCGCGAGCGCGCGTTCGATCGCGCGCTGTCCGCGGTGCCGGCGGACGTTCGCGCGCGCGTCGTGGAGGCGACGGAGGAGGAGCGGGAGGCGCGCGAGCGCGTCGAGGCGTCGGAACGTCACGGTCATCATCGCTCGACGGGGTCGGATTCATTCGCCGCGTTCGATGAGTTGGAGGCGCCGAGAGCGAATTTAAAAACGGCGGAGCGCGCGGTGAAGCGCGCGGGTGTGTACGCGTACGACTTGGACGCGCGAGGGGTGCCGGTGCCGTCGACGAGACGACGTTTTTCGATGTTGGCGGGACATCGGCGCGTCGGCGCGTCGAGCGTGTCGTTGGCGCTGTATCTGGACACGGTGCTGCAGTTTGGAATACTGACGCTGTTGTTGGCGAGCACGAGCGTGTATTCGTTGGTGAAGAACGTGACGGACGATGCGTTCACGTCGATGTACGAGGTGCGGGGATGGGACGCGTCGGCGGGAGCGACGACGACGACGACGTGCGGCCGCGCGTACGCGACGGACGGCGTCGTGCTGCGCACGAGTCAAGGGTCGAGGTGCGCGATTCCGCCGTTGCAGAGTTTTTATAATTGTCCGATGGTGTGCGAGTACGGAGGCGCGAACGGGACGTTCGACGCGGTGGACACGTGTACGACGCACTATCCGTGCACGCTCAAGTCTCTCCTGGACGACGCGGCGGACGCGTTGTGCTGCGAGCCGCGCGTCGCGAACGCGAAGATGCAAACGCCGGCGGAATTCCAGGGCGTGTCCATAGTGGTGACGATTTTGTTCCTGCTCTTTGACATTCTGTACTCGTATAACCGACACACCGCGGCTGATATCATACAGACGAGCACGGTGACCGCCGGCGATTACTCGGTGCTCGTGGACGGTTTGGGTAAAGGGAACACGTGGACGCGCCAGCAACTGGCAGAGTTTTTCTCGCACTACGGTGAAGTTGTTTCCGTCTGTCACCTCACGAACACGCACAAGCACGTCAAGTATGAACGGCAGATTCAACAGGCTGTGAAACAAAAGTGTGAAATTGAAGTGATGCTCGCCGACGCCGAAGGAGACGTCCCGGAGGAAAAACTTGACTTTTTGACGCGTCTCAGGCAAAAACTGTTCCGATTCGTCGTCCTCAGAGGCATGGAACCGACGCTGGAGAATAAAGAAAAACTGGAAAAGAAGATTGAACATCTTCGCGAGAAGGTTAAGACTTTGGGGACTTCTGGTAGCGATCACCTCGGAAGCGCCGTGGTCACGTTCAACTACGAGCAACAGGCGATGAACTGCATGGATGATCATTGCAACTCTTGGATCCAGCGACAACTCGCTCGCTTCACCGGCAAAACGCCGCCTGATTTTTACGGGCGTGAACTCATCGTGGCGCGAGCGCCCGAGACTAGCGATATCAATTGGAAAAATCTTCGATTGCGCGAGAGCAACGTGCAAAATGCGCGAATCTCCATTCTCTCCAAACTCGTGATCGCGATCGCGCTGGTGATTGGTGGCCTCATTCAGTACTTTTTTGAGTACATCAGAAGTGAAGAGTTCAAGAAAATCAACGACCAAGTCGCTCTGGCGTCGACGCCTTCGACGAGCGCGTACATCAAGTTGCAGATCATCGCGTCGATCACATCGCTGATTGTCGTCATCATCAACTTTAGTTTGGACACGCTGACGACGATGCTCTCCAGATTAAGCGCATACAAGACCCAGACCGCTCATAAGAATGTCTTGATAGCTTCACTGACGTTCGTGAACTTGCTCAATTACGTCGTCGTTCCGATCATCACCAACCGGTGCTCGTCGGTGGCGGATGGCGTCTGTAACTGGTACGTTCCCGGCGGTTTCATCGAATACGCATTCTACCTCCAGCTGTTCAGAGTGATTTCGATTCCCGGTCGAGGTTTGGACGCCGTTCACCTATTCACCAGAAAAGTGCTCGCGCCCATGGCGAAGACGCTGCAAGTTCAAGAAGATCTCTTGGCGCCGCCGGAGTTCGCGTTGGCGCGCTCCTACGCAGAGCTTTTGTCAATTTTAGGAATGGCTGCGATATACGCGCCCGCGCTGCCGTCGAGCTATTTCATCGCGCTGTTCGGTATATTTTTACTCTACTGGACGAAAAAGTACCAAGGGTTATTCAAGACGAGCGCTCCGCCAAAGCTCAAGGAGGACGCTTTCGGCATCACGACGACTCTTCGCGTGATTTCGTTACTCCAAATTCTTTTCGGGTGCCTCGTCTTCTACAGGTTCGATTCCGAGATCAACACGACGCTGTGGATAAATTTGGCAATCTGGATCGTCTCGCCTCTCACACGAATCTATCGCGTCCTCAGAGAACGCGAGCCTCACACGAAGTCGACGGGAGGCGTCTCCTTTGAGAAAAACGCGGGCTTGCACGATAGCACGGGCGAATGGAGGTCGATGCGAAGCGACGAAACCATTCGCGAGATCATCGCATCGACCGGGTCTGAGAGAGCATCTCTGTCGGAGACGCGCGCGAATTTGATTCGCCGTGCGTTCCTGTGCCGAATGTACAAATGCGACCACGAGGAATTGCTCGGCAAGGGTCGATTGGCGTTGTATCATCCGCTCATCCCCGCGCACGCGGGCGCGGAGCAACTCGAGTTGCTCTTGAAGAATTACGAACCGTTCCCGGTGCCCGTGCCGGCGAAACCGGATTATCTTCCGGGACAATCTCATCGAACCGGCGGCGAGAACACGGCGGTTCCGTCGTCGAGGGAGCGTGCCAAGTTGGACATATTGGCGTCGTTAGAGAGACGAAAGCGCGAGGCGCTAGGTGAAGACAACGTGTAAATACTATTCATTCTATTACTAGAAGTATCGCTAATCTTTGATTTCGTGCAGGATTTCCGTCCAGCGCTTCGCTTCGTTCACGGAGAGCTCACCGACGCCCTCTCGCGCCCGCAATTTCAACTCGGCAACGGCGTCGCGCGTCTCCGCCATCGCGCCGACGCCGAGCCCCAACGCGTCGAAGGCGTTCATGCATCCGCTCGGAGTGCTGAACAGAACGCCGACGGGATGCATTTCCCATCCGTCGCCCTTGATGGTCTTCGTTTTCGCGGCGCCGAGCGACGCGCACGCGCGCGCCTCGCACAAATCGAAGAGTTTTCGATTCCCCGGAATGTCTCTCGCGAACACCAGTGTCCCGAGCATCATCGCCTCGGCGATGGTTCCGCTCTGACCCTCGGAGATGGAACTGTTGAGCAGAACCGTCGCATCGCTGATGTAACGCAAAACCGTCTCTCGGTCGACGCCCGGGAGCACGGTTCGATCGGATTCACCGCGCGCCGCGAACAGTCGACGAACATTGTCCGCGTACGAGGCGTCGACGTCGGGACCGCACACCGTGAGGTGCGCTTTGATTCCGTTCGCGTTGTATCGGCGGAGCGCGTCTTCGATGTAACACACGTCTTTCACCGCGCGAAGCCCCGCCGGAAGAAATATGATGGGCATCGATTCAGAAATCACACCCGAATCCGCGCGAAGTCCCGCGTGACGCTTGCGCTTGGAGGTTTCGCGCAAGGCGTCCGGAATGGACACGCCCTGCGGAATCAGTTTTGTCTTTGAACGGACGTCGGACTTGACGAAGTCTAACGATCCGCTCGGCGCCGCCTCAATCATGGATAACGAAAAAGAGACGACTCGCGTCGCGACGTCGACGCGTCGCCGAAACAGGTCCTCCATCTCTTTTGATTTGCGACAATCCACGTTGACGTCCGTGCCGCCGAGCACGAGAAACATCGGAGGAAGCAAATTTCGATACTCGCCGACGACATCGATCACGACGCCGCACTTGAACGCGTGTAAAACGATTATGAGATCGACGTTCATCGCGTTGATGACGTTGGCGATGTCTTCTTTCGCGTGTGGCAAATCCATGATTGAACGCGTGACGGCGACGATGTCGTTCGCCGAGAGATGCGATGCGATGCGATGCATCGTCACGATGTTACCGCACTTTGCATTCGACAAGTCCTTCTGTGGGGTGATGCAGAGCGCGCGTTTCTTCGTGTCGCCGTATCCGTCGCCGCCGACGGCGGCGCGAAAGCCGCTGAACGTGTGATGCATGTGAGGCCAAAACGAGTGCCGGTACCCCGCGCGCGCGATGGGCGAACTCGTCGCCCAACACCCACCCTTGACGACTTTTCTGTAACCGAACCATGGACAACTGTTTTCGCGATACGGAAAATCCATTTGAAATCCCGGAAATGGCAAAAACGCGGACGCCGTCCACTCCCAAACGTTGCCCATCATCTGTCGACATCCGCGCGCGCTGTCACCTTGCGCGAGCGCGGTGACGTCGACGGTGCCGCCTCTGACACCGTCGAGATTCGCGAGCGCGTGGGTGGGTGGATCATCTCCCCAAGGGTATGTCTTCCTGGGTTGTCCCGTTCTGCAATTCGGCGTCGTTCGAGCCGCAGCTTCCCACTCAGCCTCCGTCGGTAAACGAGCGCCGATCCAGTTACAGTACGCCTCGGCCTCGTACCAGGACACGTGACACACGGGATCTTGTGGACTCAATGGCCGTGGCTCCTCGTCGAAGTATCGACAGTTCCAGCTCTCATGCGCGGGCCTCTCGCCGCCGTCCTCGGTGAATTTAACCGTCGGCGAAGGAATCCAACCGAGCGGCGCCAAGAGCTCACCTGTGCTTCTTCGGCGCTGTAACCAGCGACACCCCTCGTGGCTCCACAACGATCTGTCGGAGTATCCACCGCTCTCTATGAAGGCTGCGAACTGTGCGTTCGTGCAGCACGTCTTGGCTATTCGGAATCGACTGAGCGCGACGCCGTGCGCCCATCTCTCCGCGTCGAACACCCACTTATCCTCGCGCTCGGCGCCGAGCCGGTACGCGCCTGCGTCGATGTCCGCGTACCCTTCGCGCGTGATCGTCTCTTTCGATCGCGACGTATCGCACGCGTCGTTCGACGCCGTCGAAAACCCACCCCATAAATCCGCGGGATACCGCGTTGTCTTCAATTCGCCGAGCGACGGTTTAGGAAAACCCAGCGTGTTCCTCGCCTGCACGTAATCTTCGACGTGCCAGTGCTCGTGTACGATTCCATAAAGGTGTAAATACGTTTCGATCGCACCCAAGAGCCGAGAATCGTCCTCACCGAGCAAGGCTTCGCACCTTCCCGCCGCGAGGTGTCTGTACGCCTCGCACGCCGCCGCCGTCGGGTTCACCCCACACACGACATCAGGTCTCCATCGATCCTGATACTCGGCCCGAAAGCTATCAAATAATCCGTGCACGTCCGCGACGTCGTCTCGCAGCGATTTCGGACGCGCGTCGTCGTGCGTCTCGCTCGATAAGTTGGTCGCCACCATGAATTCGTAAAAGTGAGCCACGTGCCCGTCGCTCCAATCGAACGGATTGACCCCACCGCTCGCCTCGCACCGTCGCGCGTACGGATTAATATCACCGACCGTCTTCTCTCGCCGCTCGCGTACGTCTGCGTACATGCTTCGCACGTCACCGACGCGCAGTCGCACGTGTTTTTCCTCGAGACTGCGATACACATCGAGCGCGGCGAGCGCCTCTTCGCTTCGCACGTCGGGAGACGCGGGGGTGGACGTCGACGGGACGTGTACGCCGTGAAACGAACGATCTCTCGACGTCATAGCGGCGCACCGCGGGCGTCGCGGGCGTCGCGCGCGGCGTCTTACTGTGAGGGACACTTTGAGCTCGAGATACACTCTAACCGCCGCCGACTCGCGAACGGGACTAATACTCTCGCGCGTGCACGCCCGGGGCGAGCACGCGCCACTCTGGCACGGCTTTGCGATGATACTTCTCGCGAAGCACCCACCCCTGCCGTCGCGCGCGCTCGAAGACGTCGAGATCGTCGCGCTCGACGACGCGCTCGAAATCTAAAGCGGCGGCGCGCGCGCGGGACGCCGCGCTCTCGGTCCACGACGCCGCGCGTTCGCGCGAGCGCGCGACGAGCGGCGCGCGTCTGGCCGTCGCCGCGCGAAGTCTCAATTCGCGTTCGATCGCGCGCGTCGCGTTGGCCTCGATGGCGTCGCGTCTCTCCACTATTTCTCTCGCGTCTCTCGCCTGCGCGCGAGCGAAACGGTTTCGTCAGTTCCTCGCTTCGATCGATACACGACACCGCGTCGTCTCGTCGAGCGTCGCGCGCGCACCTGAAACATCGCTATCATCATCGCGTTCGCCGCTCGGCTCCCCGCGCTCGGCCACTCTCGCCGAGCCTCGTCCTCGGCCGGACGTCTCGCGTTCGCGTCTCTCCTCTCTAACCGTTCCCTCTCTCTCACCGCCCTCTCTCTCGCCTCCTCTCTCGCCTCCCTCGCGCGCCTCGCCCGCGCCTCGCGCTCGATCACCGCCGTCTCCGCCGCCGACGCCGCCGCCGACGCCGCCTTGCGCGCGCGCCACGCGTCGACGCGCGCCCTCGTCTCGGCCCGCTGCCGTTGAGCCGTCGTGCTCGCCTCGATCAACGCGCGCGCATCGTCCCACGCGCGCGGCGGCGCGCACGCGAGCGACGCGCACGTCGTCGCCGCCGCGTGTTCGAGCGCGAGCGCGCGCTGACGGGCGATGCGCGCGGCGACGTCGGCGTCGGACGTCATTGTCTGGCGTTTTTCCAATCCGAATGACAGACGACGCCCCCGCGCGCGGTGGCGCCGGGACGACGCTGTCCACCGTCATGCGCGCCGCCAGGACCGCGGCGATGTATGCGTTCGCGTTTCGCGTGTCCCGCGCGCTCACGAGACCGACGACGGCGCCGACCGGCGAGGGGACGTCGTCGTCGTCATCTTTATCGACGGGCGCGACAGCGGCGACGTCGCCGTACGCCGCCGTGTGCTCGCCGACGTACGCGCGCGGTGAACCGGTGGATGTGCGCGTGTACGTGCGCGCGGAGGCGAACGAGGCGGAGTCGCGCGCGCGGTTTCGGGCGTCGGTGGACGAGACGCCGGCGTTGCGCGTTTCGGGCGTCGGTTTGGGAACGGAGACGGTGGAAACTCGCGAGCTCGATCTGAGCGCGCACGAGGCGGTGGTGGAGGCGGTGCGGAAGAATCTGACGCTCAGGATGTATGCGGTGGTGTCGAGACGCGATCGGACGATTTTCGAGGAGGATGAGACGTACGACGCGCGGGACGTGTTGGTGGCGTCGGTCGATTTGACGACGCGGCGGCGGAAAAAAATCGTCAAGACGAGGAAGCTTTTGGGAGCGAAATCGTCGGACGAGGGTGAGACGGTGACGGAATCGGTAGATGACGGCGTCGAGGACGAGGGTGAGGAGGACGCGTCGCGGGAGACGGTGATGACGTATTTTAAACCGAACGCCACGCTGACGGTGGTGGACGATTTTGTGGCGTACAACCCAACCACTCTGCCGGATATTTTGGCGTCGCAGATGCGGTTCACGGATGAGAGGCGCTCGAGCTACGATCCCACGGTGTACTTTAACGAGTTTTGGATGATTAAGAGTTACCTGCGACAGTTCAACGAGACGAGCGCCGCGACGCTCAAGGTTAACTTTAATTTCGAAGTGCTGTCGCAGCTTCGATGGCAAATGTACACGTCCATGGAACAGTCGTGGAAGACGCAGCGAGATTTTGGCGCGGCGGGCGAAAACGACGCGGACAACATCAAGCGCGTATTCTTGGAAGGTAATCCGGTGTTGCTCGCGGTGACGAGCGTGGTGAGTTTGCTTCACACAGTGTTTGATTTCCTCGCCTTTAAGAACGACGTGGTATTTTGGAAGAATCGTAAATCGATGGAAGGATTGAGCGGTCGAAGCGTCGTGTTCAACGCCGCATGTCAGCTGATCATCTTTTTGTACTTGTGCGATA
>Ga0208277_1002091_pt1 | contig 11454 bp, 5 predicted proteins | sample ETNtaG_5_FD_185782 | JGI IMG/M metagenome (GOLD analysis project Ga0208277, IMG submission 185782) | Marine microbial and viral communities from oxygen minimum zone, Eastern Pacific Ocean - ETNP201406SV205 (SPAdes) (version 2) | ecosystem: Environmental > Aquatic > Marine > Oceanic ...
TGTGTTGTTATTAACAAGGTTGATAAAGAAAATTGTACCCCAGATGAAGTTCACGAGTCTGTATTTGATCTTATGTTTGAATTAGAGGCTGAAGAATGGCAACTAGACTTTCCTACAGTCTACGGATCAGCCAAAGAAAACTGGATGAGTGAAGATTGGAAAAATAAAACTGAAAATATTGAACCTTTGCTTGATATGGTTATTAACCATATTCCATCTCCAAAAGTAGAAGAAGGTAGTCTTCAGATGCTTATTACTTCGTTAGATTATTCCTCTTTTACAGGAAGAATTGCAATTGGTAGACTTCAGAGAGGTAAATTAACTAGTGGAGCTAATATTTCGCTGGTTAAAAGAGACAAAACAATTTTAAAGTCTAAAATTAAAGAATTGCACGTGTTCGAAGGTTTAGGCAGGAAAAAAGTTCAAGAGGTTGAAGCTGGAGACATTTGTGCAATAGTGGGTTTAGAAAACTTTGAGATTGGAGATACCATTGCAGATATTGAATCGCCAGAGGCTCTGAATTCAATTTCGATAGATGAGCCTACAATGAGTATGCTTTTTACAATCAATGACTCACCTTTTTTTGGAAAGGATGGCAAATATGTTACTTCAAGGCATATAAAAGAAAGATTAGATAGAGAATTAGAAAAAAATCTTGCACTAAAAGTTGAACCCACAGATAGCGCGGATAAATTTTTGGTTTTTGGAAGGGGTGTTTTGCATCTATCCGTTTTAATCGAAACAATGAGAAGGGAAGGTTATGAACTTCAAATTGGACAACCCCAAGTTATTACCAAAGAACTGAATGGAGTAAAATGCGAGCCTTTTGAAGAAATGACAATAGATTTACCAGAGGTAATCTCAGGAAAAGCTATTGAAATTGTTTCAATTAGAAAAGGTGAAATGACTAGCATGGTTTCAAAGGGAAGTAGAATGATTTGTGAATTTATAATTCCGTCAAGAGGTATTATTGGATTAAAGAATCAGCTTTTAACAGCGACGGCTGGAGAAGCAATATTATCCCATAGGTTTTTAGACTTTAGACCAATAAAAGGAGGTATTCCAGAGAGATTGAATGGCTCACTTGTTTCAATGGAAAAAGGATTAGCAATCCCCTATTCAATTGATAAACTTCAGGATAGAGGAAAATTTTTTGTTAATCCGGGTGAAGAAATATACGAAGGTCAAGTGATCGGTGAAAATTCAAGAGGAGATGATATGGTAATTAACATAACAAAGACAAAAAAACTTAGTAATGTTAGGTCATCTGGTGCTGATGAAAAAGCAAAAATTATTCCTGCTATAAAGTTTTCCTTAGAAGAAGCATTAGAATATATTCAAAAGGATGAATACGTTGAGGTAACTCCAAATAGTTTAAGACTCAGAAAAGTTTTATTAAAGGAAGTTGAAAGAAAAAGAAATAAATCAATTTCATAAAATTTATCCCCTTGAAAATTTCAAGGGGATTTTATTTTAATTTATCGCCTTTGGTCTACCAGGTGTGTAAGGAGCTCCTGAATCTTTTAAAAACTTCTCCAATTCATTCATTTCAAGCTTTAGATTGTCAATTAAAACTTTAATTGGCTCAAATTCTTCTTTGGCAATTTCATAACTATCCATGTGCGTTTTCGTTGGCGCAGCTGTAGAATATTTTTGATAATAAGCTACAGCCCCCAATCTTGATGAAGGGGTTAAATAGCTTTGAATATCTAGTCTACTCTTAACACCGTCACCATAGAACTTTTCACTAATCTCTTTGATTGATTTATTAATATCCCAAACCATTTTTGATATATCTTCCAATGGTTGTTCAGAAATTTTTACTGCTTTTTCTATAAAAGGCATTTTATCTCTAACTTCGGAAAATTTTCGTGAATACTCCCCTATTAAACCTTGTAATAAAGAAACTTTTCTTTGAAATTCAACTTTAGCATTTCTATCCTCTGCGGGCATTACCGTATTGTTTAATGCAATTACATTAAAACTTTTTGGATCAACTAAATTAGTCATCTCACCTTCATTTAATACTGACATTTCAATCGAATAAATTCCTGGGTTAATCAAGGTCCCTTCGGAAACACCTGCAAACGGGTTGTAGAAAGAAGATGAGCGCAAACTTATCGGATCTTTCTCCTCATATCTCAGATTCCATGTAAATCTACTCAGTCCTTTGGAAGGGGATCTAAATATTTTTTTAACTACCTCATTTTTATCGTTTCTTATCGTAAATACAAGCTGCGGCTTTTCTTCATTTATTTCATTGTATAATTCTTCATATGAAGGGTATGAAACATCCTTCTCCTCCTTAATAAGTTCCTTTTCTTTCTTTTGTCTTTTTGATTTTAACGATTCATATTTCTCATTATAATTATAGGCAAAGATTGCTACTGGATCCAGATTATCAGCTAAGTAAAAATTATCCCCCTGAAATGCTTTTCCTGGAAGGCCTAAAGGAGCTGCTTTTTCCCACATGAGTGCATCCCTGACATCATATAGTTTTGGCTTATCTGTAACTTCTTTATTTTCTATTTCTCTTAGTACAGAATAGTCATCCATCACATAGAATCCTCTTCCAAAAGTTCCTAAAACCAAATCATTTTCTCTTTGCTGAATAGCAATATCTCTTACGGCGATTGTTGGTAGTCCGTTTGACAACTCTTTCCATCTTCCACCTAAATTAGGAGAGAAAAATACACCAAACTCGGTACCACAAAAAATTAAATTACTGTCAATATGATCCTCTTCAATTGAATACACACTACCCCTTTCAGGAAGGTTATTACTTATAGACTTCCAAGTATTCCCTCTGTCATCTGATCTAAATATGTAAGGCTTAAAATCGCCATATTTATGATGATTAAAAGCTACATACATAACATTTATATTATGTTGAGACAAATAAACTGAATTCACATAAGATTGGTTTGGAGCTCCATCAATATTATCAATTTTTCTCCATGATTCTCCTGCATTTTCAGTTACCTGAATTAAACCATCATCTGTTCCTATAGCTATGAAATCTGGATCTAATGGAGACTCTGATAGAGCAACTATAGTTCCATAAGGTGAAGTTGAACCGTTTTTTGCAACAGCATCAATACTTAAGACTCTATCATATACTTTTAAACTGTTTCTGTTTATTTGCCTTGAAAGATCATTACTTATAACATCCCAACTGTTTCCGTAATCGTCTGATCTGAAAACTTTGTTAGCAGCAAAATATAGTCTACCAGATTTATGCTTACTTACAGCTAAAGGCGCATCCCAATTCCATTTGTAATCTAATTCACCTTTTCGAGCGATAGGCTTAATCCCCACTTCTTCACCACTTAATTTGTCATATCTTACTAACCAACCGTATTGAGATTGAGCATATACAATATTTGGGTTTTCAGGATCTACCTGAGATTCAAAACCATCTCCACCATGTGTAATAAACCAATCTTGGTTAGAAATACCGTGAGAGTTATTTACTCTTGATGGACCTCCTAAACTAAAATTATCTTGAGTTCCTCCATATATATTATAGAATGGCTCTGCGTTATCTACAGCAACTTTATAAAATTGTGTAACAGGTAAATTCTTCTTATAATCCCATTTTTTTCCTGAATCAAATGTTTCATATATACCTCCATCACATCCAACTAACCAATGAGAATTATTGTTTGGATTAATCCACATGGCGTGATTATCAACGTGTTTGTAATCTTCTCCTACATTTTTAAAGGTTTTTCCTCCGTCGTGTGTAACCGACATCCATGTATCCATAACATAAACTACATCTTCATTTACAGGATCAGCAAAAATTTCCTGATAATAATTTCCGCTGGTAGATTTACCACTTTGTTTTACCCATGTTTCTCCTCTATCTGTTGATTTATAAAAACCACCCTTTCTTTGAGAAGCTTCTACAATTGCATAAATAATTTCAGGATTAGCGTCAGAAATGTCTAAACCAATTCTACCCAACTCAACTGACGGAAGACCTTTATTAATTTTTTTCCATGTTTCACCGCCGTCAGTTGACTTATGAAGACCTGATCCTGGGCCTCCACCAACATAGGTATATACATGTCTTCTTCTCTGATGACTTGCAGCATATAAAATTTCAGGGTTCCTAGGATCCATATGAATTTCACTAAATCCAGTGTGTTCGTCGATATTTAAAATTTGAGTCCAAGAATCACCACCATCAGTAGTTTTATAAATTCCGCGATCACCACCTTTACTCCAAAGGGGACCATATGCAGAGACATACACAACATCAGAATTTTCTGGATGAACAATTATATTTCCGATATGTTCAGAATTCTTAAGACCCATGTTTTTCCATGACTTACCTCCATCGACAGATTTATATACTCCATCCCCGTAAGCTACTGATCTCTGATTGTTGTTTTCACCAGTACCAATCCATACTATATTAGTATTGTTTGGGTCAATGGTAACACATCCAATCGAATAAGATGATTCGTTATCAAAAATAGGATAATAATCAACACCCCAATTTGAGGTTTTCCATACACCACCAGATGCTACAGCTACATAATATTCAAAAGCATTATCAGGATTTACAGCTAAATCCGAAATTCTACCTGAGGTTAATGCAGGGCCTACAGATCTCCACTTCAATGCACTTACTGAGATTTCATCTAACGGCTCTTTCTTATCTTTTTTCTTTTTTTGTGAATGTGTATTTAACCCTATAAATAACATTACTATTAATAATATATATCTTTTCATATTTTAAAATTTGTGAGCTTTCTAAATTAATAAAATCTAGTCTTTAATATGCTATATTTTTTTAATTTTAATAAAAAAATAAAAAGTTGAATCCTCATCAAGGAAAAGAACATAAAATTTCGGAATTTTTACTAAAAAATAGTAATGGGATTTCGGTTAAAATTCTTTCTTTCGGAGGTATAATTCAAGAAATAAATCTCCCTGATAAAAATGGTTTAACCGAGAATGTAGTTTTAAACTATACAAACCCTAATGATTATATTAAAGACAATTTTTATATGGGTGCATTGATTGGAAGATATGCAAATAGAATTTCCAAAAGCTCTTTTGAGTTAAATGAAGAAACATTTAAACTTACTAAAAACGAAGGTGAAAACCATCTTCATGGAGGACATAAGGCATTTCATAATGTAAACTGGTCTTTTGATGAAAAAAATATAAAAGAAGATTCTATAACGCTGACACATTTCAGCGAAAATTATGATAATGGATATCCTGGAAATTTAAATGTTTCTGTAAAATACACTCTTTCAAATAGAAATATTTTTGATATTGAATTCTATGCAATATCAGATAGCGATACTATATTTAATCCAACAAGTCACTCCTATTTTAATTTGAATCCAAGAGATAAAACAATAGTTAAACACAGACTAAAAATAAATTCATCTAAGTTTTTAGAAATAGATAACGATTTTATTCCCACTGGAGAATTTAAAAATGCTGCCTCCACTCCATTTGATTTTTTAAGTGAAAAAATAATTGGAGATGATTTAAATAAAAATAACAAGCAATTAAATATTGCCAAGGGATATGATCATTGTTTTGTTTTAAATAAAGGTCAAAAAATAGCAGCTGAGTTATCAGAATTAGAATCAGGTAGATTAATTCAAATATTCACCGATCAGCCAGGAATTCAATTATACACAGGAAATCATCTAAATGGGGTATTTTCAAAAAATCAAGGTTTATGCCTGGAGACACAACACTTTCCAAATTCTCCAAATATTGGTTTATTTCCATCTACATTGCTAAAATCAAATACAAACTACTACTCAAAAACAAGTTATCATTTCAAAAATTTGTAAAATATAATTGAGTATTTAGATCGATTCTAAACAAATTATTATATTTGCCGCTTAATCAATAAACAATTAACTATGAAAAATTTAATTTATTCGTTTATACTATTGTTCTCTTTTACAATGGTTGGACAAGACGGAACTGAAATTTGGATGAGCTATGAGCTTAAAGCAAAAGATGGTATGTCTCAAAAATTTGAAGCCGCTGCAGCTAAAAAAACGCAAAAGTATAATTCCACTGCTGAGAATGGAATTTTTACTTTTAATATTATGGATGGTGAAAACCAAGGTATGTACTCAAGAGTTATTGGGTGGAAAAATTGGGATTTCATGAATTCTAATGAAGATAGATCTGAAGAATTAAAATACTGGAGAGACAATGTTGATCAGTATGTAGATTCTTCAACAGGTTGGAAAGTTTGGAGAAGAGTAAAATGGGCTTCTCACAATTGGACTCCAGAAACAACATTTGACTACATGTTAAAGCACACAAGAGTTATAAAGCCAGGAATGGATCAAGATGTTAATCACTTCTTAGGTAGATTACAAAGAGTTTATGAAAAGCATAACTACACAGGTGTAGTAGCAGTATTTAGAGTAATGTCTGGTGGAAATACTAACGAATATATAATTTGTGAAGGTTTTAATAAATATGGTGAATTAGGAGAATATCCTGATACTGATAAAACTGAAGAAGAATTATATAATGAAATGTTTGGATGGGAATCTTACAGAAAAGACGCTAAAGCATACAATTTAGCACTTGAAATGTATAGTAGAACTACCGAAAGACAACACTTCAATGCAGAATTAAGTACACAACTTTAATTTGTAATTAAACTAACCATAAAAAAGCTCCCATTTTGGGGGCTTTTTTTATTTAACAATATCCGTAAACTCAGTTGGGGTTTTAATGTGAGGTAAGTATTTTCTTCTTTCCATATTTTCAAGATTCTTATCTCCAAATTCTTTTTTATTAGCATCAAATATTACTCTCCAAATTTTTCCTTTTTTTGATTCAGACACATACAAGGATCCATCAGGACCCTCTGCTAATCCCATAGGTCTATACATTGCATCCTTTACGTCTTTGATAATCTCAACATTTGCAAATCCATCAGCAAAAATTTCTAAATTTCCTGATGGCAAACCATCCTTGAACGGAATAAAACCAATAACATATCCTGCTTGAGGATAAGGTGCTCTATTTGTTGAGCCATGAAACGCTATAAATGCACCGTTTTTATATCTATCTGGGAACATATTTCCATTGTAAAATAGTAAGTCATTGGGTGCCCAATGAGCAGGTAATCCGTAAATTGGATCAGTATACTTACTTGAGGCTTCAATTTTTCCGTCACCTCCGTACTCTGGAGCCACTAATCTTTTATTTTTAAAATGATCGTAATAAGTGTAGGGCCAACCAAAATCATCACCTTCGTTTATCATCATAAATTCGTCTGCAGGTAAAACTGCATTATCCCACTTAGAAAAATATTTTGGCGCATGATTATGTAAATAATCTCTTCCGTGATTTACAGCGAATAATTTATCCAATTGATTATTCCAAGTTATCCCAACTACACTTCTAACTCCAGTAGAGTATTTTATGCCGTCTAATAATTTCTGATTTGGTATGTTTTTATCATATTTCCAAATGGCTCCCAAATAATCTAATTCATCACATGGATTTCTACCTAAAACAGTGGCCATTGGATCATCATAACCTTTAGCTAAATCCTCACATGAATTTGTAAAGCCACTGAAAGTAACATACATATTATTCTCATTATCGAATGCAAGAGATTTAGCATTATGCCATCTCATTGGATAAGGATCTTTTAGAATTATTTCGGGCTTTCCTTTAGGAACTAAATTTAGTGAATCTAACTTTTGTCTATATATAACAAGCTCAGAACTGAAATATAAATAACCCTCATTGATTTTCATTTCCGTTGCAAACCTGCCATCATTTGGATAATCTCCAAACCTCTCTACAATATCTGCTTTTCCATCCCCGTCTGTGTCCCTTAGGGCAACATTACCGTTTTTACCAAAATCAACCCTTAATTTAACATAAATATCCCCGTTATTGTTAACCGCTAAATGTCTACTTTTTCCAACTCCATCATGAACAACTAAAGCTTTAAATCCATCAGGAAGAATTAAGCCTCCATTATCAGAATCAAAAATTAAAACTTTATCATCTTCACATGAAAAAAGAAAAAAAACTAATAATAAAAAATAGCTAAGTAATCTCATGAGGAATTATTAAATTGTAAATCTAATTATTTCAATAAAGGTAATGATATGAAAGGAAGATTAATAATTTTACTATTTATAGCACTAAATCAAACTTACGCACAAGGGATTTTTGATGACAAACTACCCACTTCTAGGCAAGATACTTTAAGAGGAAGTATTACACCTGAAAGAGCCTGGTGGGATCTTACATATTATCATTTAGATATTAAAGTAGAACCTGATAAAAAATATATAAGTGGTTCTAATACAGTTGGTTATAAAGTATTAGAATCAAATAAAGTAATGCAAATTGATCTTCAAAAACCAATGAATATTACCTCAATAACTAGTAAAAACAAAGAATTGAAATTTACAAGGGAAGGTAACGCATACTTTGTTGAACTTAGAAAAAAACAAAAAAAAGGAGATGTAAATTACATCAAAATTAATTATGAAGGATTTCCAAAAGAAGCTATCAGAGCCCCATGGGATGGTGGTTTATCATGGAAAAAAGATGAAAACGATAATCATTTTATCGCAACATCATGCCAAGGTCTAGGGGCAAGTGTTTGGTGGCCTAATAAAGATCATATGTACGATGAGGTAGACTCCATGCTAATTAGCGTAAACGTTCCAAAAAACTTAACAAATGTTTCTAACGGAAGGTTGAAAAAAATAACCGAACTAGATGATGATACTAGGACATTTGACTGGTTTGTTACAAATCCGATAAATAACTACGGAGTTAATATAAATATCGGAGATTATGTTAATTTTTCAGAAGTCTATAAAGGAGAAAAAGGAGATCTAGATATAGACAATTATGTTTTGAGCTACAATCTTGAAAAAGCCAAAGAGCAATTCAAACAAGTTCCAATGATGATTGAAGCTTTTGAACATTGGTTTGGACCCTACCCCTTCTATGAAGATAGTTTTAAAATGGTTGAAGTACCTTATTTAGGGATGGAGCATCAAAGCTCTATTACCTACGGAAACAAATTTCAAAATGGATACTTAGGTAGGGATCTTTCAGGGTCTGGTTGGGGTTTAAAGTTTGATTACATTATTATTCATGAAGGAGGTCACGAATGGTTTGCTAACAATATTACCTACAAAGACGTTGCTGATATGTGGGTTCATGAAGGATTTACCTGCTACTCTGAAAATCTATATGTTGATTATTTCTTTGGAAAAGAAGCTTCAGCTGAATATGTAATTGGAACAAGAAGAGGTATTTCAAATAAAAAACCAATTATCGGTCAATATGATGTTAACAGAGAAGGATCTGGTGACATGTACTCAAAAGGAGCAAATTTACTTCATACAATTCGTCAACTTACCAATAATGATGAGCTTTGGAGACAAACTCTTAGAGGGTTAAATGAAGAATTCTATCACTCAACTGTAACGACCAAAGAAATTGAAGAATATATCTCAAATAGTATCGAAATCGACTTGTCAAGGGTATTTGATCAATATTTAAGGGATTATAGAATTCCTGTTTTTGAATATGAAATCAACAATGGTATTTTAAGTTACAGATGGAATGATGTAATAGAAGGGTTTGATATGCCTATTGAAGTTAAAATTGACGGGGAAACTAAATTATTACAGCCTACTAATAAATTCCAGAAATTGAAAATTAAAAACCTTTATGTAAATGTTGATAAAGACTACTATGTTTATAGTAAAGATTTAAAAGTAGTTGTAGAAAATTAACTAAAAAATCATCTTTTTATTAGCTTTTTATTATATGTATAATCAGATGCTTTTAATTTTAAAAAATAATAGCCCGTCTCCAATGATTCTATATTTATAAGCTGATTTACAGATGTATTTTTAAAAGATTTGATAAGTTTTCCTGAAACATCAAATATTTCAATAAGATCAACATCTTTATTCACAACAAAATAATCATATGCTGGATTTGGGTAAATCAGTAAATCATCATTAATTACATTAATAGTTGATAATGTTGTTGAAGCCTGATTTCCATAAATCTTAAACTCACCCGGAGCAAGTGAAATTGGGTCTGTTGTCGAAGATATTGTAATTGACTCCTCAGCATTTTCATCCATTAAATCATACCACGTACCTGTATATGGAAAAGAAGGAATGACTGTATTCTCGACAACATCTAAATTTGCAACAATAACAATGTTTTTCAATTCAGAAGAAGAAATATTATCATCCCATATATAAATTATCGGAGTTAATCCACCTGAGCTAATACTATAATCTCCTTCAAAGACATCTTCGTTAATTTTTAGATTTATAATTTTAGACCAGTCGTTATATATTTGATTTCTGTTTTCGTTTGATAACCAATTTTCAACCCATTGTGGTTGAGGTTTAGTATCCAATTTACAATCAGGTTCATAAACACTACCATCATAACATGTAAATAAAGAATTATCCATTCCCAAATCAGAAAAATGCCATATCATTTTTGGACCTGGAATCGTAAGACTTATAGCGCCAATTGCAGACATTCTTGATAAAGAGGTGTTTAAATCTTGAATATTATATCCATCCCAACTATTTCCGTATTGTAATGCTTTATACATAACTCTCTCTTCGTCATGACTTTCAAAGTATCCTACAAGTCTTTTTTCTGAGAAACCTCTACTTTCATGACCTATACCGCTTATGTTGCTGTCAGCTGCATAACCCATTGCCAATTGATAATAAGAATTACTGGTTTTTCCCCAAAGCATTATTCCTTTCCCTTCATTAACTCTGTAATTTGCCCACTGCTGCTCCTCTGTGCTTCCGCCTAAATGTTCAAAAATCACATAATGATCTGTATCTAAACTCCATGAATAATCAGCATAATTTTTCAAAATATCTACTCTATCCTGCTGATAACTATTTGTACAGTCAAAATCATTTCCATTACAGTTTTGAGTAAATCCTTTTGTTAAATCCCATCTAATTCCATCTATTTTAAAATCCTCAATCCATCTTTTGATAACTCTGTGTGTATAATATTGAGTATATGTGCTTTGATGATTAAAATCATTGCCCAGACTGTAACTATGAGTCGCCTCTAAATTAAAGTATGGATTTTCCGTGCTAGCTGGTCCCCAACCGTCATTATTTGGGTCTTGCATCCACATTCTATTCATTGGACTTCTACCCATTACATGATTCATAACAAGATCTAAAATTACGGCAATTCCATTCTGATGACAGAGATCGATAAATTCCTTTAACTTATTCTCAGGACCGTAAAACTTATCCACAGCCATATGAAAAGCAGTATTATAACCCCAGCTTTCATTGCCTTCGAACTCCATTACTGGCATCAACTCAATAGCGTTTATATTTAAATTTTTAAAATAATCTATTTTATCTATTAGATTCTGAAAGGTTCTTTCTGAAT
>Ga0208277_1002093_pt1 | contig 11448 bp, 12 predicted proteins | sample ETNtaG_5_FD_185782 | JGI IMG/M metagenome (GOLD analysis project Ga0208277, IMG submission 185782) | Marine microbial and viral communities from oxygen minimum zone, Eastern Pacific Ocean - ETNP201406SV205 (SPAdes) (version 2) | ecosystem: Environmental > Aquatic > Marine > Oceanic ...
TGGTAACTTAGTTAGTAATTGGATTCCGTCTTTATCTGGAGTTGAAGATCAGTTAAAAGCTGGTGCCAAGGTAGCAGATATAGGTTGTGGGTTGGGCTCTACGACTATCATCATGGCTCAGACTTACCCCAATTCAACAATTCATGGATATGATTTTCATGGCCCTTCCATTGAAGAGGCTAGTGTAAGAGCCAAGGAACTCGGACTTACTAACATTGAGTTTCACGTATCGGATGCCAGAGAGATTCCAGATAATGGATATGACTTTGCCTGCATTTTTGATGCTCTTCATGACATGGGCGATCCTGTTGGTGTTGCCAATCACATTAAAAATATACTTTCCGATGATGGCACATTCATGTTGGTCGAACCCGCTGCAGCAGATAATTTAGAAGATAACTTGAATACTTTTGGCGGTTTAGCATATGGCTTTTCAACAATAGTTTGTGTTCCTACTTCTAGAGCTCAAGATGTTGGCCTCTGCTTGGGCGCACAAGCCGGCCCAAAAAGGCTTACGGATGTATTGAATTCTGCAGGATTTAATCATGTTAGAGAGTCAGCTCGAACTGGAACAAATATGGTTTTTGAGGTTAAGCAAGCTTAATGCCAAACGAAAATAATTTTCTGGAAAAAGCTCTACTTGTTCAGGTTGAAACTACAAAAGTCAGACGTATTTTAAATTTTGAAAACTCTTTTGAAGAGTTTAAAGACTTAGCACGTTCAGCAGAGGCTGACGTATTAGGCGAAATTAAAGGTAAGCAGGAACTTGCATCACCCAGATACTTCATTCAGAAAGGGAAACTGGAAGAAATCAAGCAAGAAGTGCATAAAAACAAAATCGGCTTGGTTATTTTTAATCATGCTTTGTCACCATCACAAGAAAGAAATATCGAGCGCTATCTCAAAGCAAGAGTTTTGGACAGAACTGGATTGATTTTAGATATCTTTGCTAGACGTGCTTTTAGTCACATTGGAAAACTTCAAGTTGAGCTTGCTCAACTATCCCACTTATCCACCAGACTGGTTAGAGGTTGGAGTCATTTAGAAAGACAAAAAGGAGGAATTGGCTTGCGAGGACCAGGAGAAACTCAACTGGAAACAGACAGAAGATTAATTGGCAATCGGATCAAAGCTCTTAAGAAGAAACTTACAAAAAGCCACAATCAAAAATCTTTGAATAGATATGCAAGAAAAAAAGGCAAAAACAAAATCGTAGCTTTAGTTGGCTATACCAATGCAGGCAAAACAACTCTTTTCAATGCTTTGACGGGCGGCGAAGAATATAAAGCCGATCAGCTTTTTGCAACTCTAGACTCAGTGACCAGGAAAAACCTAAGTCCAGGCAGTCGAGCAATACTTTTTACCGATACTGTAGGTTTTATTTCAGAAATTCCTACAGAATTGATCGAATCTTTTAAAACCACACTGGACGATCTTAGATCTGCTGATTTGCTGATTCACTTAGTAGACGTAAATGATCCAGAAAAAGAGCTCAAACAAAAAGAAGTTATCAAAATTTTGAAGGATTTAAACTTAAATGATATTCCTCAACTTTTAGTTAATAACAAGACAGACAACCTTTCTGCCGCGAAACAACAAGAATTGGAGTTTCAAAATCCTAAGGATATTTATATTTCTGCAGAAAAAAATATTGGGATTGACTCCTTGAAAGAAAAAATAATGGAACAAACCAGTAACGGGCTCTTCAAAGGCTGGGTTGCAGTTGATCATACGGCGTCTGCGACACGCGCGAAACTCTATGAAGAGGGATGCGTTAGAGATGAGATTAGTAAAGATTCAGAATGGCATCTAAAGTTGAATGTCGGCAATGATTTTCTTACAGAGTCAATTAATGCATCGGAATTAAAAATCTTATTTGATGAAGAACAAGAAAGCTTTGAAATTGGTGAGCCAGGCAGGACTTGAACCTGCGACCTTTTGCTCCGGAGGCAAACGTTCTGATCCGCTGAACTACTGGCTCAATAGTTAAAATATTTATAAATAAGCTTAAACTTTTCTTCTAGTTAGAGATAGATTTAGTTAGGTAGGGGTCTATAATCGCTTCATGAAAAAATTATCAGTTGCTTTAATTTCGCTTCTTTTGTCACATTTATCAGCTTCTGCTGATATGCGTGAAGAGGCTATTCTTGATCGCGTTTCTTCTGTTGCAAGTGTTTGTCTAAAGACTGATGACTGCGGCATAGAATCTTCCGGACCTGGTTATAAAGTTTCCTTAAATAATTCTATGGCAGCTGAACCTGTTGCCACTTCCAATAAAGTAAAACTGTCTGAAGGTAGCGTTCATGAAGTTAAAATGCTCAATGCCGGAGCAGACGGTACTATGGTTTTCGAGCCTCCTGTTTTAAAGGTATCAGTTGGAGATACAATAAATTTTGTCCTCGTGGATCCTATGCACAACTCAGCTTCTTTTCCTAACATGATTCCATCTAATGCAGAAAGCTGGAACGGCACAATCAATGAAAGTATCAGCGTTACTTTAGATGTTGAAGGAGTATATGTTTACAATTGTACACCTCATGCAATGATGGCAATGGTAGGTGTTATTCAAGTAGGTGAAGCAGTCAACTTGGATGAGGTAAAATCCGCTGCAAGTCAGATAAAATCTACTTTTGTCATGAACCAAGAGAGGTTAGACGACTACTTATCAAGATTATAATTATTTTGAATAAATTATTTTTTCCTTTCTTAATATTCTTTTTCCTCACTTCATCTCTGATTTTTTCTGAAGAAAAAACATCAAGAGATGGCAAGACAGTTTACGATGCAGCCTGTGCCGTTTGTCACCAAAATGGTTTGGCTGGCGCCCCTATCTTTGGGGATAAATCATCATGGGGATATAGAGTCAATAAAAGTCTGAATGAGTTAACTTATAGTGTTAAAAATGGTCTTAGAGGAATGCCCGCGATGGGTTTATGCATGAATTGTTCTGAGCAAGAACTCGAGATGGCAGTCAGCTATATCCTAGACTCTTTATAAGCTTTCTATTCCTTTCTCTAAATTCCACCAAGATTCAATATCAATATCAGCTTGTCTCTTGGTTTGTGGCCATTCTGCATCGAGCAAATTTAGCCAAACAGTCTTCATCCCAAGATTCATAGCAGCCTCGACATCATTTTCAGGATGATCGCCCACGTGGCAGACTTCCTCAGGTTTAAGTTGCATTATTTTTAAAGCTTCTTCAAACATCTTTGCACTGGGTTTACTATCATTCACCATTTCAGCATTTAGATAAAAATCGAACAAATGATCAATTTTTAGAGTTTCTATGCTCGCGTTTCCATTAGTCAAAACACCTAGCGTATATTTATTTTTTAATGATTCAAGAACTTCTAAAGTTCCATCGAAATAGGTAATTTCATGACGAAGCTTTAAAAAAATATCGAAAGCGTCTTTTGACGTTACTTTTGCATCTTCATTGGAAACACCATTTTCTATCAACAATGTCTCAATGACTTTCATGCGTAGCTCAGATAAGCGATGTCTCAGAGAATTATCTTTGGCGATGAGCTTTTGCCACATTTTTTGCTCTTGTTCGGTAAACAAAACTTTAGACATGTTTGGAAATTTATCGATTATCCAATTATTGGATTCTTTGTGAGCGTGGATGATGACTTCACGCAGCGGCCATAAAGTGTCATCGAGATCAAAAGTTACTGCTTTAATTTTCATTTTTTATTTTTTGCATGTGGATGGCTTTTATCATAAACCTTGGCCAAATGTTGGAAATCCAATTTTGTGTAGATTTGAGTAGTACTTAGATTAGCATGTCCCAATAATTCTTGAACAGCTCTAAGGTCTCCACTGGACTCCAAAATATGAGTTGCAAACGAATGTCTCAACATATGAGGATGGATATAAGGCAAGCCTCTGTCCTGACTTATTTTTTTTAGTCGAATTTGAACCGTTCTTGGACCCAGTCGATTCCCTTCTTTATTTACAAAAACCGAAGTTTCGTCTTGATTAGCAATAGTTACTCTATGAGCAAACCATTTTTCCAAAGACTCAATAGCTTTAGAGCCCACAGGACAAAGCCTTTCCTTGTTGCCTTTTCCTAAAACTCTGCACATTTGCTCCTCCAACAAAAGATCTTTTATGTTTAAAGAACAAAGTTCAGAAAGTCGTAATCCAGAAGAGTAGATCAATTCCATCATTGCCTTATCTCGATGTTCGATCCAGCTTTTTGGTTCAAAATTCAAAAGTTTGTCTATCATGTCGGTATCTAATGCCTTTGGTAAAAGAGCATCTTGCTTTGGGGCGCTGATACCAACTGTTGGATCGCTGGTAAATTTTCCTTCGGATTTAAGAAATTTAAAAAAACTCCTTAGGGAAGATAAAATTCTTGCGAGACTTTTCGGACTAAGACCTTTTCTTCTGTAAAAACCTAAAAAATTTCTTACTAAATTATTGTTAACCTTAGCAATAGTTAGAATTTTGTTTTCATTCAGAAAGGCCTCAAATTTATTCAAATCATTCCTGTAACTCTTAAGAGTGTGTTCTGAATAATTACGATTTTCTTTAAGAAAACTTAAAAAGGATTCTATTAATTTACTAATTTCGGTTTTCAATTAATCTATCTATTTGATGGCTTAAAACTTCAACAATAAAATTTAGAAACAATGTGTCTTGTTCTGGAGTATATTTTTCATCTACTGAAGAACCTAAAATTAATATTCCTGCAATCTTTTCTGAATGTAGTTTGCCAATAACAGCTTCTTTAATGTCGGCTTGAGTACCAAATGTTAGAGAGGCAATTTCATTAGGAAGCTTTCCTAAAAAAATATCTACTTCTTTAAAAATCTTAGAGAAAGTCTTGGTAGCTATTTCTGGCTCTATGATTCTCTTAGCAGATACTCGATACAATTCTTCTTGAGTAAAGAACAATAATTTACATTTTTCTGTGCCAAGCTCATTCGTAAAAAAACTTTCTGTAGCGGTCAACAATTTTTCTAAGTCTTCGGCACTTAAAATAATGCTTATCAGTTTTCTTACCTTTGCAAAAAGCAGCTCATTTTCGTTAGCGTTTAGAATAAAGTCTTTGAGTTGCGTACTAGTTGCTAAATTCTTGGATTTTATGAATTCAACTTGTTTTTCAATAAAGCTCACCGCTTCACCTGATTCATGTTTTATCTCTAGATGTTCTATAGCCTCTGGATGGTCTATAAAAAAATCAGGATTTTCTTTTAAGAAATTTATCACTTCTTCAGGTTTAAGAGATTTACTAAAAAGTTTCATTTTAAAGATTTAACAAAACATCCTGCTTTCGGTATTCTGCGCTTCCTTGAAGCATAACTTTTGAATCATCTAAATTTACTTTAGTAAATACCTGACCTTGATGAAAGTTTATTTTTAACTCTTGAGATAATTCTTTTTGAATTGCACATGCGACAGCTGCTGCACAAGCTCCACTTCCGCAAGCTTGAGTTTCTCCCACACCTCTTTCAAAAACTCTTAAATTTATCTCCTGAGCATTTTTAATTTGAATAAAGCCAACGTTTACACCATTTTTAAAAAAATTACTTTCTTGCAAAAATGTTCCAAATTTTTGCACGTCCAAAGCCAACTCATCGTTAAAAATAACGGCATGTGGATTACCTATCGAAACCGCAAAACAAGGAACTTTTTTATTATCAAATTCAATTTCAAATACTTGCCCATTTTCATTTAGACCAATTTCAGAAGGAGAGAGTGAAAATATATTTTCCACAATGTAATCATTTTTACTTTTCTCAACAGTCACTTGATTAGCGCCTATGAGTAACTTCACAGTATCACTGATTGATATGTTTCTGTCGGATAGATATCTAGCAACACACCTCATGCCGTTAACACAGTTTTCAGCCTCACTGCCATCCTGATTGAAGATTTTTACAGAAAAATCTGCAATTTCTTTTTCTGGAGGTTCTATTACTAGGACTTGATCAAACTCCAGAAAATCTTCCTTGTTGAGAAACATCGGGATGCTATTTTTGGAGAAAGAAAAATCCTGTGTTACTGAATCTACAATTATGAAATTGTTACCTAAAGCCTCCATAAACTGGATACTGGGCATTAAAGTTCCTCTTCTTTAATAAGATCATCAAAGGTTTCTGCTTTTCTGATGACTTTATGATTTTTTTGATCAACTAAGATTTCAGCAGGCTTAAGTCGGGTATTGTAATTAGAGCCCATACTTGAGCCATAGGCTCCTGCTGAATACACAACCAAATAATCTCCAGCATTTGCACTGACTTCGAAATCTGAACCAAAACTGTCGGCAGTCTCACAGACAGGTCCAACTACAGAATAAAGATCTTTTTTTTCAGAAGATTTCACTAAATTCTCTATTTTGTGTCTGGCGCTATATAACGATGGCCTCATCAAATCGTTCATGCCGGCATCAACGATAAGAAACTTTTGACTGCCATTCTCTTTGATACCCAATACTTTGGTTATCAAAACACCCGCTTGCGCAACAATGGAACGTCCTGGCTCTAAAGTTAAGTTATATTTTGAAGAAAACTTCTTCAGTTTTTTTATTAATTCGTTGGGTGAAAAATTTTTTTCTAATTCATAGTCGATTGCTAAACCACCACCAACATCAATGTGATCTATTTCAAATCCCAACGAAACCAATTGGTCTGCTAAATTTTCAAGCTTTTCGTAAGCTTCAACCAGTAAATCCGTATTAGTTATTTGGGATCCAATATGCGCTGAAACACCAACTAGGTTTATTTTTTTAGTTCCATACTTCTTTGCTAAAGTCAGAGCCTCTTTTTCGGAAATACCAAATTTGCAATCGGCCTTACCAGTTTCAATATAAGGATGAGATTCTGCAGCGATATCCGGATTTATTCTAAAAGAGATTCTTGGTGTTTTATTTAGTTCTTCAAGCAGTTCCAATTCATATTCAGATTCTACGTTGATGGAAAATATTTCGTGATCACAAGCAAGTTTCAATTCCTCTTTGCTTTTACCAACTCCAGAAAAAACAATCTTCTTTGGATCTGCACCGATTTTTAAAACTCTTTTTAATTCTCCACCAGATACTACGTCAAAGCCCAAACCTTCATCTTTAATCAAAGACAAAATGCTTAGATTGCTGTTAGCTTTTACTGCATAGCAGGCCAGATCAGAGGAAGATAAGCCAGATTTATAAGATCGACAATTTTCTCTAATTATTTCAGCAGAATAAACATAAAAAGGTGTTTCTAAGCTATTACTTAGCTCAAGCAAGTTAGTGTCTTCTGAAAATAAGACGCCTTCGTTAAAATTAAAATGTTTTAAGTTCATTGATTTCTTCATCTTCAGGCAGATATAAAGGACCCTTTATGCCACATGAGCTTAGAAGGCCGAAACTGATTAGACATAACCCAAGTAAAAAAATTTTCATTTCCTTAAATAGTCTTTTGCTCTTTTAATTTCTTTTTTTATTTGTTGCAAAGCAGTTCCTCCAATTGAGGTTTTTGCTTGGATAGAGTCGCTAGGGTCAATGTAATCAAAAACGTCTTGGGAAATCTTCTTTGAAATTTTCTTAAATTCATCAAGCGACATTTCAAACAGTAAGAGATCATTGTCTTCAGCATATTTCACTGCCGTACCAGTAATTTCATGAGCCTCTCTAAATGGTACTCCTTTAATAACCAAATATTCAGCAAGATCTGTTGCAGTTAAGAAATCATCGTAGACATCAGCAAGCATTTGATCATTATTGAAAGACACACCTTTGATCATCTCGTTCATGATGCTCAATGCTTCGGTAGCATATTCTATTGAATTAATTAAAGGCGCCTTATCTTCTTGGTTATCTCTGTTGTAGGCCAAAGGTTGATTCTTCATTAAGCTTAACAACGTCATTAAATTACCAACCGTTTTAGCAGATCCTCCTCTGACTAACTCAGCCATATCTGGATTCTTCTTTTGCGGCATAATCGAAGAACCCGTACATAATTCTTCAGGCAATTGAGCATAATTAAATTGCGAAGAAGACCATATGATCAGTTCTTCGCATATTCTTGAAAAATGAATAGCCATGACACTTATATTGAAAGCAACTTCTAAAGCAAAATCTCTATCGGATACAGCATCAATAGAATTTCTGGTAACCGAATTGAATCCCAAAGACTTAGCTAGTTTTTGTCTATCCAATTTAAACCTATTACCGGATAGGGCTCCGGAACCCAAAGGGCTGACTTTGAGTTCTTCTTTGGTTGCTGAAACTCTTTCCAAATCTCTTTTCATCATTTCGTACCAAGACAAGAGATAGTGCGCCAAACTAACCGGCTGAGCATTTTGCAGATGGGTAAAACCCGGCATAAGGGTTTCTAACTCTCCTTCTGCTCTAATAACTAAGTTTTTCATTAAACCTTTTAATAAAGACTCAATTTCAATACTTCTTTCCAAGAGAAACAATTTCAAATCAGTCACGACTTGATCGTTTCTGGATCTTCCCGTATGAAGTTTTTTTGCAGTCACTCCGATTTCTTTTTCAAGTGCAGCTTCGATATTCATGTGAACATCTTCTAAAGCAGGATTCCAATTAAAATTGCCAGCTTCGATTTTCTTTTTAATTTTTTTAAGGCCAGTCTTAATTTTATTGCATTCATTTTTGGATAGCACTTTGGCTTCCATCAGCGCTTCTGCGTAAGCAATCGAACCTTGGATGTCTTGACTATAGAGGACTTGATCTACATCAACAGAGGACGAAAAATTCTGAGCAATTTGGGAAGGTTTTTTGGTAAATCTTCCTCCCCACGAGGGATTTTTTTTTGACATCAATACTTATAGTAATCAGGTTTATAAGGTCCATCAACATCTACGTTTATGTAGTCAGCTTGATCCTTTGTAAGCTTTGTAATGACTCCTCCAAAACCTTCTACCATATATGATGCAACTTCTTCATCCAGTTCCATAGGTAGAACCTGGACTTTTAACATTTCTTGCTTCGTAGTTTCATCATTAATTGAGGCAAAACCTTGATTGTATAAAAATATTTGTGCAAGAACTTGGTTGGCAAACGAGCCATCCATAATTCTTGAAGGGTGACCGGTTGCATTACCAAGGTTAACCAATCTACCTTCCGCTAAAAGAAGCAAATAATCTTTATTATCCTTTGAACCTCTGTAAATCTTATGCACTTGAGGTTTAATCTCTTCCCAAGTCCATTCATCTCTCATGTATTGGGTATCTATCTCGTTATCAAAATGACCGATATTACTGACAATTGCTCCTGACTTTAAATTATTCAAGATGTGTTTATCACAGACATTGAAGTTACCAGTTGCTGTTACCACAAGATCAATATCACTTAGAAGTACTTTATTGATAGATTCATCATTGTTTAAATTTTCACCATTTAAGTAAGGCGAAACAACTTCATAACCATCCATACAAGCCTGCATGGCGCAAATAGGATCGATTTCGGTAATCTTGACCACCATTCCTTCTTGCCTAAGACTCATTGCAGAGCCTTTACCAACATCACCATAACCAAAAACAAGAGCTTTCCTACCAGAAAGCAACATATCCGTACCACGTTTAATAGCATCGTTCAAACTATGTCTACATCCATACTTATTATCGTTTTTAGATTTTGTTACCGAGTCGTTAACATTTATAGCAGGCACCTTAAGCGTACCTTTTTCCAACATTTCATACAGTCTCAATACTCCAGTTGTCGTTTCTTCGGAAATACCATTAATCCTTTCTAACATTTCTGGATATTTTTCATGCACCATAGCAGTAAGGTCACCACCGTCGTCCAAAATCATATTTGCATCCCATGGTTTACCATCAGACAGGATGGTTTGTTCTATACACCAATCAAACTCTTCTTCATTCATACCTTTCCAGGCAAAAACAGGTATGCCTTTTTGGGCGATTGCAGCCGCCGCATGATCTTGAGTAGAAAAGATATTACATGACGACCATCTCACAGACGCTCCCAATTCAATTAAAGTTTCTATAAGAACTGCAGTTTGAATAGTCATGTGTATGCAACCCATAATTTTTGCACCCTGCAAAGGTTTATCCTTGCCATATCTTTCTCTGAGTTTTATCAAAGCTGGCATTTCTGATTCAGCCAGTTCTATTTCTTTTCTTCCAAACTCCGCAAGAGAGATATCTTTTACTTTGTAGTCTTTGAATTCCATAATTATTTAAGTTGTTCTATTTTATCAGTTGATTCCCAAGAAAAACTTTCTTCTTCTCTTCCAAAATGACCATATGAAGCAGTCAATTGATAGATAGGCTTTTTAAGATCTAACATTTCGATAAGTTTTTTAGGCTTTAGTTCAAAATTCTTTTCAACTAACTCAACAATTTTTGCCTCTTCTGTCTTATTTGTATCGAATGTGTTGATACTGATGGAAGTAGGTTCAGCTACTCCAATGGCATAAGAAACCTGAATCTCACATTTATCTGCAAGGCCTGCGGCAACAATATTTTTAGCCACATATCTTCCAGCATAAGCGGCAGATCGATCAACTTTTGAAGGATCTTTGCCAGAAAAAGCGCCTCCACCATGTCGAGCCATTCCACCGTAAGTGTCCACAATTATTTTTCTTCCCGTTAATCCACAATCTCCGACAGGACCTCCTATTACGAAGCTTCCTGTTGGATTTATATAAATTTTTGTCTCTTTATTAAGCCATTCATTTGGAATGACTGGCTTAATAATTTCTTCCATAACTCCTTCTTCAATGGTTTCTGCATCTATATCTGGATCATGCTGAGTTGATAAGACAATTGCTGAAATACTCGATGGATTCCCTTGATCATCGTATAAAAAACTCAACTGACTTTTTGCATCCGGTCTTAGCCAATTTAATTTTCCATTTTTTCTTACTTCAGACTGCTTCTTAACTAGTAGATGGGAATAGTGAATTGGTGCGGGCATCAGAACATCAGTTTCATTGGTTGCGTAACCAAACATTAAACCTTGGTCACCCGCGCCTTGATCCAAATCGGTTCCAGAACCTTCATCTACTCCGGCAGCGATATCAACTGACTGTTGTCCAATGGCATTAATGATTTCAACTTTATTGCCATTGAATCCTAAGTCATCATTGTCATAGCCAATTTCGTTGATTACTTCTCGAATAACTTTTTCTAATTTAGGTTGAGCGGAGGAGGTTATTTCTCCTGCAATCACAACCAAATCCGTTTTAACCAAAGTTTCACAAGCTACTCTGGCATTTGGATCCTCTTTTAGGTATGCATCCAAAATTGCATCGGAAATTTGATCACACATTTTATCGGGGTGACCTTCTGAAACAGATTCAGACGTGAAAGTTTTGTATTCAGACATGACAATAATAAAGTCAGCAATTCTACTATGAACTGACCTTGAAATAGTAGAAAATAACATTCTAATTTCATGACTGATCAACAAAACCTAGCCAATGCTATAAGAGCTCTATCTATGGATGCAGTTCAGAGAGCAGGATGCGG
>Ga0208277_1002098_pt1 | contig 11435 bp, 9 predicted proteins | sample ETNtaG_5_FD_185782 | JGI IMG/M metagenome (GOLD analysis project Ga0208277, IMG submission 185782) | Marine microbial and viral communities from oxygen minimum zone, Eastern Pacific Ocean - ETNP201406SV205 (SPAdes) (version 2) | ecosystem: Environmental > Aquatic > Marine > Oceanic ...
AAAAAGGCTGAGATGTATGGGAGAGAGAGCCCACTTGGGTCATGGGCTCTATTCGGTATCTTGATGGTAATACTGCTCATTTTCCTGGTATGGCTGCCAATCGCAGAATCCGACGACTTCAGATTCAAGAAGACCTTGCAGGTCTCTAACGTCCTGCTCACCCTCTCGATATTCATACTCATGAGCTTCTCGCTCAATCTTCATACAGGATACACTGGCATGGTAAACTTCGGAGTCATTTTCTTCGTGTCCATCGGTGCGATTTCAGTTGGCATCCTCACAGCTCCAGAGAGATTGCACGGGTACGATTGGCCCATTCTACCTGCCATGATTTTCGGCGTCGCACTAGCCGGTGCGATAGGATGGGCACTTGCATATCCAACCGCCAGACTCAGGACGGACTATTTCGCAATAGTTACCATCTCTCTGGGAGAGATTGTCAGAGTACTCCTAGCTGGCGAACCACTCCTCCGAGTCGGTTCGGTCGGCTCAGCCATTGGAATCTCAGCATACCCCCTCCCATTCGAAAAAATGTGGTTCTGTGGTTCAAAAACCCCCGGCCCAGGCACATCTTGGGCCGGTCCAGATGATTGCAGGGACGACATATCCCTGATTGATACGCCGGCCGTACTCATCGGAGACCTACTCGACCTTGGCGAGCCAGCGCCATATCTCCTATGCTTGATGATAATGTCCCTGATTGCCGTAGCCTTAGTTTGGAGACTTCTCTCGGTCCTCCTATCGTCTCCTTGGGGCAGGGTTCTCAAGGCAATTAGGGAGGATGAGGAAGTCGCCCAGCACCATGGTCACAACGTGCTGACGCACAAGGCTGCTAGCCTCGCTCTGGGTGCCTCAATTGCGGCTTTGGCTGGGGCCTTCTGGGCGTGGAAGCTTACAGGATTCGAACCCACCTTCATGTCGCCTGCCCGCTCCACATTCCTCGTTTGGGCGGCATTCGTTATCGGAGGAAGATCCAACAACCGTGGAATGGTAATAGGGGCATTCATCATCGTTCTGATGGAGTTCGTATTCAATGTCCTAGTGGCCGGTCAGGGCTCATCAGACCTCCCACTTCACACCACGGCAGAAAGGATAGACAAACTATTCGAATGGCTAGTAACTGATCAGTGGGAGGTCTTCAGGGTCTTCGCTATCATGGCCTTGGTCGGGATTCTATCCAGGTCTGAATGGCTCTTTGACATAGGGGCTTCCGGAGCTGCGATATTCGCCTTCGCGGCTATTGCAATGGGGGAGAGATCGATTACCGAGTCTTTCTTCGGCGGCAATGTCTATGCCGATATGGTATACATCAAACTCCTGCTAATCGGTTGTCTGATGCTCTTCTCTCTCAAGTACAATTCGAAGGGCCTTCTTCCAGAGGTTCCGGTTAGGCCTAACAGACCAGGAGGGGGTGTGGGAAGTGAGTAAAGCTCTCGAGGTCACTGGACTCAGGAAGGAGTTCGGAGGTCTGGTAGCAGTAAGCGACGTCACATTCTCAGTCGCTGAAGGGGAGTTTGTAGGGTTGATTGGACCTAACGGATGCGGGAAGTCGACGACATTCAACTGCATCAGTGGCCTTCTTGAGAAGACCTCTGGGAGAATAGACATGTTCGGCGAGGACATCTCGAACATGAGGCCAGACCAGATTCAGAATCTAGGCATGACAAGAACCTTCCAGCACACTAACCTCTGGCGCGAGATGACAGTCATCGAGAACCTTCTCGTTCCTCCGAGAAAACAATTTGGGTCATCGTTTCTTGAGTTGGTTAATTCCCTTCTATTTCCTGACAACCCAGAGGAGGTGGAGCGACTTTCGAGGGCTTACGAGGTTCTAGACCAACTAGAGGTCCCCCATATGGCGCACAATATGACCAGCGAGCTATCGGGGGGGCAGAGCAAGCTGGTTGACATCGGCAGGTCGATGATGGGAGACCCTCGTCTACTGCTGCTCGACGAACCAGTAGCCGGGGTAGCCGGACCCCTGGCGATGAAGATTTTCAACAATCTAAGGAAACTAGTTGATGAAACAGGCATCACAATCCTGATCATTGAGCATAACATGGACTTCGTCCTGCGTCAGGGAGTAGATCGAATCGTAGTAATGAACGAAGGCGGTGTTCTGATGCAAGGCACTCCGGACGAGGTACGCAACAATCGATCCGTAATCGAGGCATACCTTGGCGCTGCAGGAGATTCAGGGGGGGAAGAAGAATGACCAGGGTCCTGGAAATTACAGATTTAGAGGGCGGATACGGCACTGTCCAGATCCTATATGGGATCGACATGCACGTAGACGAGGGAGAGTTCGTAACGATAATCGGTCCGAATGGATGCGGGAAGTCGACACTGATCAAGACAATTTTTGGGATAGCTACCTATTATCAAGGAGAAATCAGATACAATGGATCCGACGTGTCCGGGTGGAGGACAGACCAATTGGTCAATCACGGCATAGCCTACGTCCCCCAAGTGGACAATGTGTTCCCTTCGCTATCTGTTCTGGAAAACCTCCAGATGGGGGGGAACTCCCTCTCGCATAGCGTTCTCGGAGAGAGAATCGAGAGGTCTCTTGACATGTTCCCCGATCTCAGGAACAGGGAATATGATCTCGCAGCATCTCTATCTGGGGGCGAGAGACAGATGCTGGCTATTTCCAGAGCACTTATTTCAGATCCGAAATTCCTCTTATTGGACGAGCCCACGGCAGCCCTCTCACCACTCTACCAGCAGCAGATCATAGAGAGCATCGACTCCCTTCGCAAAGAGGGCATCACCATCCTAATTGTGGAGCAGAACGCTAGGCTCTCATTAGCTAGGTCAGATCGTGGATACATCATCTCAAATGGGAAGGTGGTTCACTCTGGAGATGCTCAGCACATTCTGACAGACCCCGAGATCGGAGAGTACTTCCTTGGGTCAACCGGAGAATAAGAACCAAGAATAGTTGCAGGCAACTAATCTTGCATCAAGGACTTGGCTTGGTCGGCCCACATCATCTTCGAAACTCTTCCAGGCATCATCCCCAGTGCCCCATTGACAGCCTCTGCCGTTTCCTTGTCCATCCTGGAGATTTGATCGAAAGTCCTAATCCCAAGAACCTTCAATTTCTTCTGAATTTCTGGATCGACTCCCTTGATTAGCGACAGGTCGTCAGATTTCCTATCCCCAGCTTCTCCTATCTGCGACCAGTTGATTTGCGACGCACTAAGATCAGCAATTACACCATCCTCCGCTGACTCCGCACTCTTTGCCGTCTCGTCCACACCCTTCAGCTCCAGCATGGTGATGGCCTGCTGGGTCCAAGCAAGCTCAATGACTTTCTCAGGTAGCAATTCTAAGGCATCATTTACTTCTTGAGAAGCTTCGGAGTCAAAATTCGCTATTTGTTGGTAGGTGAAGATGCCCAGAGAATTCAGCTTCCTTTGTGTGAACTCATCAATTCCGTTAATCATGGCAAGGTCATCGGGACTATTGCCATCCGAGATGCCTATTTTCGCCCAATCTATCGAGTCCTTTCTCTGCCCGATTCTATCAAGGATCAAATCTTCTCTTTTCTCCTTCTCCATTTCCTCGGTGTATTGCTCGACATTCTCCCCAGCAGACTTTGCCTTCCTGACTGCATCGTCAAGCTTCCTCTTGGCTGCCTCAGCTTCAGCCTTGGCCTCTCTAGCTTCATCTTCCTCCATCTCAGCGATTAATCGGGCCTCTTCGGCCTCCTCCTCCTCTTTCTCAACTCTTTTGTTAGCTTTATCTACCTCGGCTTTGGCAATCTCAACTGCCTCTTCGGCCTTGATTATTGCATCGCTAGCTTCTATCGTCAGACGCTCCTTCTCTTCCTGTTCGTCTTCCGCCTCTAGTGCCAATTGTTCTGTTTCCAACTCCTTCTTCGACGTTTCTAGAGCTGCCTTCTTTTCCCTCATCTCCTGTTCAAGCTTCTTCATCTCGGCCTCTAACTGTTCGATATCGTCTGAGGAAGCCCCCACATCATCTTGACTGTCGGGGGACGCTCCTTCCTCAGTCATTTCACTCGCCTCTGTTGGTATTTCCTCGAGTACCTCAGGTTTCTCCTTTTCGTTCGCAGAATCTTCTTCCTCTCTTTCGATAGTTTGAATCGCAGTAATCTCGGCTCCCTTCATTAGATTGGAAACAACCTCCGCAATGAAACGCATAGAATCCTTCATCCGATGGCTGTCTTCGGTCTCAAGTATACTCACATTCGCACATTCGTTCGCAACCTTCCGAGAAAGACTGATTGAAACCACTTCGTCGAATTTACCATGCATTATTGCAGTTGGATGAGCAGGAACCGGCCACGACATCTTCTCAGCAGATTCCATGAATTCCCAAGGGAGAACTATGTCCAGTTCGAAGCCAGTATACCTCCTCTCACCAGTCGTCTTCCACGCACTTCTGCCTGCATCCTCCATCCCTTCCCAGTTTTCCGCCAATCCAAAGGCAGGAGCGATCAATAGCAATCTTACTTCTGCCTCAGGCCTCATCGAAGAAGCGTTCGCGGCCGCTAGTCCTCCCATTGAGGAACCAACAACAAGGTCAAAATTTCCCTCATCCAGATGACGAAGTAGAACTTCAGTCTGACTTGCAATACTCCACCCCAATTCAGACATAACAGGTGCAGTGACATCCCACCCAAGCGCTTCCTTCATGTAAGTTGGTTTGGAGCCCGTCGGACTGCCTTCGAACCCATGGGCAAACAGAACCCGCAGAACTACTCCCCCAGTTCACAGAACGAAATCCTCAGAAATTCAGTTTCAGTGGCCTCTCTCTCCATGGGAACGCCATCCTCACCCAGAACCCTCATGTGTATCTCTGCAGTCACTTCCACGGTTGCCTCGAAAAGGTGACCCCCTCTGACAACATGATCATCATCAGAGGCTACTATGTGGATGTGGGAGAAAGGGCCATCTGGCCCTGGAGCTAGATTCCCCTGCATCGAGAGAAGCTCCATCGGTTCATCAATGACAACCTTCTGATAAATGCCTTCAGAATCGAGATATCCGATGGCTGTATTCCTAACCCTTCCTATCCCACTGGTCAGAGCGGCTGCTCTGATACCATACTCGCTAAGGCTTCTGACCGATTTATGCAACTCTTCACCCTTGTCAAGACGCATGAATAGATCCCGCCCAACTCGCCTGTAGTCCATGTATGTCCATTCGGGTTCCTGACTTCAATTTCACGTTAAACAAATCTCTCGGAGAAAATCAGAAAAAGGTCCAGTAGAAGAAAATAATCATCAATGACGCACTCTGGTAGAAGCCTAACTCTCCACTGGAAGAGAAGGGGTCAGACCCAACGACCATACTGTTCATAGGCCGCGAGTCCTGAGTGGCAAAGCCCGGTGGAAATAAATGACGATTGCTGCACACGATGCTTCTTCGAGATGGCGAACATTCCTAGAGGAGGCTAAGGAGTCAGAAGTAATGACATTGCTTTCTAGACAATCCAACTTTCCATACATTTCAATTCCATTCCACGAACTGCAGACCTTCGATCCAGATTTTGCAGAAGATGTATTGCAGTATCCCAAACAGTTCTTATCCGCAGGATCCAAGACTTTGATGGAGATTTGCAGAGAAAGAGGAGAAGAGATTGACGCTTTGCTCAGAGTAGGGGAACTCCCAGGAGACACTCGCATCCCTCTTCGTGAAATTGGCAGCTCTGACATAGACAAGCTTCGCAGTGTCGATGTTATTGTGACCAAAATTTCTGAAATAAAGCCTAGAATTCACAGGGCGGTTTTCAAATGCGAATCATGTGGTTGTGACATTGAAGTCGACCAAGAAAATGAGAGAGAGCTAAAGGAACCCCTAAAATGCCCCCAAACACAGGGTGGTTGCGACCTCTCAAAGCCCCAAACGAGGTTTGAGTTAGTTCTTCTAAGCTCTAGGATGGTGAATAACCAGTGGATAGAGATTCAGGAGCAGCCAGAATACGTCCCTAGTGGGGCTCAGCCTAGGAGGGGCATGGTACTTATCGAGGGAGACCAAGTAAACAAGCACCTTCCCGGCGAGCGAATCACTGCCAACGTGATCCCTGTCGTAAGAAGCGAAGTCAGAAACCGAAAGAAGACACCAATGTTCGATGTTATATTCCATTTGATTAGCTCAGAGCATGAGAGCACCCCTTTCACAGAGATCGCAATAGACGAGGAGGATAGCGCGAGAATCATTGAGGTTTCAAAAAGAGAAGATTTGATGCCACTCATTCAGAGGTCAATAGCCCCCTCCATTTTTGCTACAGGGATACTTGGACATGTGAAGCGCTCTCTCGCCTTACAACTATTCGGAGGAGTATCCAGAAGGCTCAATGATAAGACTAGATCCAGAGGGGATATTCACATTCTTCTCATGGGAGATCCTGGTGTCGCAAAGTCACAGCTACTTTCTTTCATCTCGGCACTTTCACCTCGAGGTAGGTTTGCTACGGGTGGCGGGGTATCCGGGGCAGGCCTAACTGCAGCAGCAGTCCGAGATGCGTTCGGAGATGGCAGATTTGCGTTGGAAGCAGGAGTCCTGCCTCTTTCAGACAGAGGCCTAGCCGCAATTGACGAATTTGACAAGATTTCTACCGACGATAGGAGGATGATGCACCCTGCTATGGAGCAACAGCAGGTCCATGTAGCCAAGGGCGGAATTACCGCAACCCTCCATTCAAGATGTGCCATTCTTGCTGCTGCCAACCCAAAGGATGGCCGATTCAGCAAGAGAGGAGTAAACCAGAGTGTGATGAGATCGTTCCAGGAGACCGGTCTACCCCCTCCACTGGCTTCCAGATTTGACATAATCTGGATGATTAGGGACGAGGTTAGGATTCACGATGATGAGAGGATTGCTAGACACATTCTGGATAATCGAACTTCTGGAAAGAGCGAGTCACTTTTGGAGAACTCTATAGAGTTAGGATCGACCGATCTTGAAGACGAGTCTTTCTTGGTAACCCCAGAGAATGGAGAAGAGCACCTCACTCAGAATTTTCTCAGAAAGTACATTGCATTTGCAAAGCGTACTATTCACCCCCAATTGAACGATGAGGCGAAGCATGCAATTCTCAAGTACTATACGGAGGAACGGCAATCCTTCGGAAGAGAAGACCAATCGGCCTCTCAATACGATTCAGAAAAGGACAAGGACACAGTCATCCCAATCACTGCTAGGGCATTGGAGGCGCTAATTCGCCTCACGGAGGCACACGCTAGAATGCACCTGCAAGAAATTGCGACAGTCGATAACGCCAAGGTCGCACTAGCAGTTTTTAGGCACTGGCGAGAAGAGTCCGGAATAGAAGATGAATCCGAGCTCCACTCCGGGGTATCTGTTAGGGCACGTTCTAACAATTCTGCAATAATGAATATGGTAAGAGATTTATGCTCCGAGAATGGAGAAGCAGATTTGGTAGAAATTTACAATCTAGCGCTCCCAAGAAAGATTTCCGAAGAAGAAGTAAACCGAGTCGTTAGCAAAATGCTCCAAAACGGAGAGCTGTTTGAATCATCCACCGATAAGTATCGATTCGCCCGTTGACCCTATGAGTCCGACCCCTCTCCTATGTGATACAGATGGAGCCAATAGGAGAAATCACAGAACCCGACAAACTCGATCCAGTCTCTCTTGGTTTCATGTGCGGTCTTGAGATTCACCAGCAACTGGCAACTGCAAAACTTCACTCTCGAATGCCAAGCAAGCTATACGAAATCAAGTCCGAGGACATACCCCTAGAATGGCCCAGGTCAACTAGAAGGCTCAGAGCTTCACGCGGGGAAGAAGGAACAATCGATGTCGCAGCAAGATTCGAGCAAAGGAGAAATCGTACATTTGAGTATGTACAACCGCCCAATGCAGGATTGGTTGAGTTAGACGAATCTCCACCCAGGGGGCATGATCCGGAAGCAGTAGACGTAGTCCTAACCATGGCCGCGCTAATGGATGCAAAACCGATTCCAAACCTCCAGGCGATGCGAAAGACGGTTGTCGATGGATCCAACACCAGTGGTTTTCAGAGGACAACCATAGTCGCTACAGATGGAAAAATACAGGTTTCCTCAAGACAGGTTGGGATTGATATAATCTCCTTGGAAGAGGACTCTGCAAGGAAGCTTGAAACAAAGAGAAATACTTCGGGGGAGACGGTCGTCTACACTCTGGATCGACTGGGAGTGCCTCTTGTTGAGATTGCTACTGCTCCTGATATTCGCTCACCAGAGCACGCAAAAGAAACTGCTTTGACTCTAGGAAAGTTGCTTAGAGACACGCGTAGGGTGAGGAGAGGACTCGGGTCCATTCGACAGGATCTCAATGTCAGCATTGCATGCGGGGACAGGGTCGAAATCAAGGGGTGTCAGGATCTTGATTGGATCCCCCGAATAGTCAGGCTTGAAATGGCCCGGCAATTGCATTTCTACCGTCTAGCGAATGAACTCAGAGAAAAGATATCTCTTCCCCCCCTCCCATCGGACAGAACAGATGACTCCAGGCCTGTAGAGAATCGTGTTCGACTTGCCGTGTTGAATAGGATTCCATTGCTAATTCACGATCTTTCGCACCTCTTCTTAGATTCTAAATCAAGCCTAATCTCTTCATCTCTAGACAACGGATCTTCAGTTCTGGGCGTGATCTTGCCAGGTTTCTCAGGCCTCTTGGGGAAGAAGACTTCAGATGTGGGAGGCCCTCAATTACCCCGTTTGGGCCGTGAACTAGCCAGTGCAGCTAAAATGGCTGGAGTTGCAGGGATTTTCCAGTCCGACGAACTCCCCGCCTATGGGATATCAGAATCAGAAGTCGACTCAGTTAGAAGCGAGCTCACACTTTCAGGAAGCGACGCCTTCGCTCTCTGCATAGCACCTAGGTGGCAGGGTGAATTGGCATTGGAGTCAGTTGTAAATAGAGCAAGAATGGCGTTTCATAGGATTCCACAGGAAGTGAGAAATGTAGTCATTCGAAAGGGAAAGCCCGAGGATGGGACTACTACGGCACTTCGTCCATTGCCCGGTGGGGCTAGAATGTATCCAGAGACAGATGTCCCACTTCTAGAAATCACCCCCGATCGGTGGAGGTCGGTTTGTGATAATCTCCCGCTTACTGCTAGGGAGAGGAAGGATAGACTCGAGGTCCTCGAGTTATCCAACAATCAAGTGGAGGCCATCTTGAACGGTGAGATTGACGATCTTCTATTCGAGGGAATTGAAGGGCCCCTCGAGCTTCCGCCTAAAGCCTGGGCAAGTGCTCTTTTGGAGGTCGGAACCGACAAACCAAATGCCTTGGCCGCATCGGTTCACCTTCGCGACAGAGATCTGCTTACCAGGGAAGGTGCCGAGACATTACTGATGGAATCGACGGAATCCTCCATCGCAGAACTCGTGACTTGGATGACTGCCGAATCTGAATCTCGAGGTTTTATTCCCGCCGACTCATCTTCTATTGAGGAAGCTGTAGATACCATTCTACGTGAAAGAGCGGATTTCATCGAAGATAGGGGATTGGGAGCAATCGGACCACTGATGGGAATGGTGATGCAGAAGCTAGGGGGTGCTGCTGATGGCAAGGCTGTGAGCACAGCTCTACGCGAAAGAATAAATCAATTAATTAATAAGTGACAGGAAATAATTAATTCAGTCACAGTAATTAATTAACTTGATAAACCGACTTTTCGTAACATTAGTTCCATGTCTGATAAATTGAAAATAGGCTCAATAGTTGCACTAGTTTCTTTGGTCCTCCTAGCACCATTAATGCAAGATTTCCTTTCCGAGGAAACAACAAGATTTGTCCAGAACAGTGAGTCATCTCATGATGGACTTCCTATGGAATGGGACAATAAACAAGTAATCTGCATTTTTTTCCCAATAGAACAACCTCATCAGAAGTACTCCAAAGGAGTCACCATGATAGATGAAAATGGGATTGAGTTGGGAGTAAATACTGATTTAAACAGAACAGGAGCCTGTGTGGGCGGATTTGAGGGTTTCTCCAATGGTCTGGATTTCATGATGAACTCAACAAGATTGGCAGGAGGCGCTCTTTCCGTGGGTTATGATATCGGACAATGGGGCGTATTCATCCACACAATAGGAGGACTAAATGCGGACAAATTGACTGGAGACTTCAATGGGGCATATTGGAGTCTAGATCACAATGGAGCTTACTCCATGGTAGGAATTGGTGATTTGGTGATGTCAGAAGGAGACGTGGTCTCTTGGAGCATTGGAACCTGGTAACTTTCGCAACCATGAAGTGATGGGTCTCAACCAGAGAAACAGGTGAGGCGATGAACGACTACCACAATTTCTCACTTTCCACAACGCAATCACTTTTCCTGAATCTTGCAATTCTATCCATGATTGTCTTCTCATTGATTAGGAGCGAGAAATCACTGAGAAATCAGAGCCAGTGGGCCGTGCTCTTCCTGCTAACCATCTTCGGAGTCTCTGGAAGAGTTCTAATGGAACCAATTCCAAATGTTCAGCCAGTTACCGTACTAGTGCTATTGGTCGGAGCATATTTCGGAGCACCTCGTGCGATAGCTCTGGCCACCTCAATAGCGCTGGCATCAAACATCATCTTCCTCGGTCATGGGCCATGGACCCTGTTCCAAGCAGTAGGTTGGGGGGCTATTGGACTGGTAGGGGCACTACTTTCTGATCGAATCATTTCAGGTGAAAGAATCAGGATAGGGTCACTAGCCATAATAGCAGCAGCATCAGGGTTCGCCTTCAATTGGGTAGTCTCACTTAGTATCCTCCTAGAGGCAGACTCCTCAATGCTGATCCCATATTTGTTGAACGGGCTAGTCTTCGATTTGTACCATGCAGTTGGCAATGTGATGTTCGTAGCATGGCTCGCTCCCCCTCTAGGAGAGATGATGGAAAGGCATCGATCTTCCCCAGAAATAGAAGCGGTGATAGAAGGTGCCCCCAACTGAAGAGCTCACCATGGTCCTTGTGACTAGGCAGGACCTGCAACTCTCGAAAGGAAAACTGGCAGCCCAATGCTCCCATGCGTCCGCAGAATGCGTACTTTCTGCAAAGAGAAGCGATCCCAGATCTCTTGATCGATATCTGAGGAGAGGAGCTAGGAAGATAGTGTGCAAAGTCCCCGACCTAGTTTCCTTGAAACAGGTCTATTCTAGAGCCAGAAAGGCCGGGATCATCTGTAACTTGGTTACCGATGCCGGCCATACTGAGATACCTGCAGGAACAGAGACAGTGGTAGGAATTGGCCCGGGTCCCAGAAGCCAAATAGACAAGATAACCGGTCAACTTTCTCTTGTAAGTTAAATTTCTAATTTCTCTAGGAGGACAGACAAAAATACGTCATAAGAGTCTTGAGCCGTAGCCTCTTGCGAAGTATATGGTTACTCAGGCACCACTGTCTGAAGATGCTCGATCCGACTTACTCTCTGAGTGCCACGCTCTCCGTAAT
>Ga0208277_1002100_pt1 | contig 11433 bp, 8 predicted proteins | sample ETNtaG_5_FD_185782 | JGI IMG/M metagenome (GOLD analysis project Ga0208277, IMG submission 185782) | Marine microbial and viral communities from oxygen minimum zone, Eastern Pacific Ocean - ETNP201406SV205 (SPAdes) (version 2) | ecosystem: Environmental > Aquatic > Marine > Oceanic ...
TAGATACGCGCGAGCGCCGGACGATTTCGGAGGCGCCGAGTCCTGCGAGGACGGCGCGCGCGACATGTACATACGGACGACTCGAGGGTTTAAGATGCACGTGCAGTTGTGCGAAACGGAGGAGGACATGGAACTGGACGAGGAGGGTGTGAGTTTGCGGTTAAAATCCATGACGCGAGCGTACGTCGACAACGCGCGCGTCGCGACGATGGGTGAAAAAGGTGAGGCGAGCGCGAACGCTGGGTCGCTGAGAGTGCTAGGATTAGCGGGGAGTTTATTAAATTCGTGGGGTGCTGTATTAAGGATAGCGGAGGAGTTTCCGGAATTGGAGGCGCTCGACCTCAGCGGTGTTCGTTTGGAAAGTTGGCCGAAAGAACGACCGAGCGGAGTCGTCTTCCAAAACTTGCGTGTGTTCGTGCTCAACAACGCCCGCGTGAAATGGTGCGATATTTGTGCGCTCGGCGCGTACATGCCCAAACTTGAGGAGTTGTACTTGAATGGAAATCGTATCACGCGTTTCGACTCGGGGCGTCGATCCGACGGCGAGGCGATGTGTTTTCCAAATTTGCGTGTTTTGAGCGTCGAAGAAAACAGCATCGTCGATTGGTCCGAGATTGAAGAGTTAGGACGTCAGCTTCCTCTGTTGGAAAAACTGTACGTGTCACATAACAAGATTCGAGATATCGCGTCGACCGACGCGCTCGCCAACCTCAAGACGTTGCTTTTGGGAGACAACGGTGTCGACGACTGGACGTCCGTCAACGCGTTGAATTCCTTTGCTCGTCTCGAGGAGGTACGCTTGACTGGAAATCCATTGAGTTCTGGATCCGCGGATCGATACGAGATCATCGCACGGGTCGCCCAGCTCAAAATGTTGAACGGTTCAACGGTTTCCGTCAACGAGCGCAAAGACTCAGAGATTCGATATTTACGACGCGTGCTTCAGAAAATCAAAGAGTGTTCCATCGACGAGGACGCGCAACGCGCCATCAAAGACGCGAACCCACTCGTGGACGATCTCGTCGCCAAACACGGCGATCTCGTCACGCACGCCGTCGTCGCGCCCGGCGTCTCCACCTTCGGCGCCGCGTGCGTCGATCTTCATCTTACTCTCAAACGAACCGGAAAAACCTTCACCAGAAGGCTTCCCAGGACCACCACGATACTTCGTCTCCGTTTTCTCTGCGCCAAACTTTTCGACGTCCCCGCGGACACCACCGATCTCTTCCTCTTCGGCGAAGACGACGGCGTCGAGCTCGAACCCACCGACGAACCGCTCGATCGTTTCGACCCGCGCGACGGCCACCGCATCGTCTTAGTCACTCGCGACGTGTAATTCTCCGCACGCACTATTCGTCGTCGCGCGTTCGCGCGTCGTTTTCATCGAGCGCGCGCGACGTCGCGCCCCTCGTCCCGCGTCCCGCGTATCGCGGCTCGAAACTCACCAACTGGCACATTTTCACGCTCGAAGACGTTTCGTCCCCCCACCCCATTCGCGCGTCACACCGCGCCGCGCCACTCCCCGGCGACGCCCGCGCGCACTCTCGGACGACCGCACGCGCGCGACCGCGTTCGTCGTCATGCACGCCGATCGCGCCCCGCGCGCGTCGGGCCAGCGCGACGCGCACACGCTCGGCTCGGGATTGGTGCCGCTGGTGAATCAGTTGCAAGACATCTTCGCATCCGCGGGCGTCAGGGCGTCGAAACTCGTCGATTTACCCTGCATCGCCGTCGTCGGATCGCAGTCGAGCGGGAAATCGAGCGTCATGGAGGCTCTGGTGCGTCTCGCGCGACGTCGCGACGTCGCATCGGTGGATGGATGCGATCGGAAACGTGGGGGGAAGAAGACGAACTGACACGGCGCGCGAGAGAGAGATGGGAACGAGCGTCGACGCGCGAGAGAGAGCGGTGACTGACGTGGCGTGCGAACGACGACGAATAGGTTGGACGCGATTTCTTACCGCGCGGACCGGACATTTGCACGCGACGACCGTTATTGTTACAGTTGGTGCACACGCCGGCGGAGCGCGGCAAGCCGGAGGAGTACGGCGAGTTTTTACATCAGCCGGGTAAAATATACACAGATTTCGAGGCGATTCGTCAGGAGATTCAGACGGAGACGGATAGGATGACGGGTGTGAAAGCTGTGAGCTCGAAGCAGATTAGATTGACGATTCGTTCGCCTAACGTGTTAACGATGACGTTGGTGGATCTTCCGGGCATCACGCGCGTCGCCGTCGGAGACCAACCAGAGGATATCGAACAGCAGATTCGTAACATGATCCTGAGCTACATAAAAAAGGAGACCTGCTTGATATTGGCCGTGACGCCGGCGAACTCTGACTTGGCGAACAGCGATGCCTTGACGTTGTCCAAGCAGGTGGATCCCGAGGGGAAGCGCACGCTCGGCGTGATCACGAAGCTCGATATCATGGACCGCGGCACGAACGCGCTCAGATATTTGAAGGGCGAGGTTGTTCCTTTGCAATTGGGCTACGTCGGCGTCGTGAACCGATGTCAAGCGGACATTGAAGATCGTCGCACCATGCGACACGCGCGTCAAAGCGAGGCTGATTTCTTCGCATCCAAACCAGAGTACAAAGAGGTCATCGAAAGCTGTGGCGTCGCAGCTTTGGGTAAGCGCGTCAGCAATTTGCTCACCGAGCACATTGGTAACATGTTGCCGGATCTTCAAGTTCGAATTATGCGGGCTCGATCGGAAGCGGAAAAGGAGTTGGAACTTCTCGGACCCGACGCCCCTGAGACGGAGTCTGACCGCGCGGCTCTCGTATTGTCGAAACTTGAGTCGTACGCCGCAGGTCTGCAGGCATCGGTGGAAGGTCGCAGTAACAACCTGAGCATTGATGTCTTGGAAGGAGGTGCGCGCATTCATTACGTGTTGCAAGAGATTTTTGTGAAGGGATTGCTCGAACTCAATCCGGCGTCAGAAATGACGGATGAACACATTCGCACGAAAATACAGAACACGGCCGGCACCAAGGCTGTGCTTCTCGTTCCTGAAGAACCTTTCGAGCAGCTCGCGCGTCAGTGTATCAGAAAAATGATAGAACCCTGCAAGCAATGCGCCTCGTTGGTGCACGACGAGTTGTGCGCCATGGCGTTGGCGAGCTTGACGAAGGACATCACGAGCGTGTACCCTCGCCTCGCGCAAGCTTTGGAGCGCTCGTGCAAGGAGTTCTTGAGACAAGGTCTGAAACCGGCGACGGATATGATTGTCAACCTCGTAGATTGCCAGTTGGCGCACATCAATACGTCGCATCCTGATTTCATCGGAGGACCGGAGGCGTTGTTACTAGCGCAAAAGGCGTTGAACAAACGCAACGGTAAACCGGAAGAAGAGGAAAACGACGAGGAATCCAAGACCCCGACCAAGGATAAGAGGAAGAGAGGCGTAGACAAAGAAAATATTGGGGCGAAGCCGACCACGATGGAGAAGACTGGTCAGTGGTTGAGTGGTATGCTCAGCCCGTCCAAGAAGCATTATAGCATTGAAAATGGCACTGTCAAGTTGCAGTCGCCGCCGAAGAAGCTCAATGCGAATCAATGCGAGACGCCCGAGGAGTTCCTCCAAGTGATGGTCACCCGTACGTTGCTCGATAGCTACTTCGGCATCTCTCGCGGGATTTTAGCTGATATGGTGCCGAAAGCGGTCATTCACTTCCTCGTGAACTCAATCAGTCAAGGTTTGAGACAGCACCTCATCAGCAACCTCTACCAGCCAGGCGCGATCAAGAACTTACTCGCCGAAGATCCCGAGGTTGCTGAAGTTCGGGCCCAAGCTCGTGCGCGTGTCGATGCGCTAAGCGCCGCCGCCCTCACGATGGCTGAATTCAAGACCAAGCTCGCGGTATAGACTCGACTCGTTTTGTTGTAATTTGCACGTCTAATTTACAGTCTCAATACGCTATAAATCTAAGTGATTCTAGTTTGATTCTAGTTAGTAGACACGGAAGCCTTCCGCTTCGAACTCTCGAACGGCGTTCGCGTAATGCAAATCCCTGCTCGACTCTCGCCTCGCGCGAACTTGGTTTGCAGCCAAATACCCAAACAGGTTCCTGGAGTAAAACGTCAACATAGCGGCTCCGTAAGCCAAGCGCACGAAACTTTTCGCATTGGACATTGCTTCTCTCCATATCGCGCGTTGTTGGTTGGTCTTCCAAACGCGACGGCGCGTAGACACTTTCTCGTCTGGTATGATGAGCTCCCACCACTCGTAAGAATACGTGGCGTTAAACGGCACGATTGTTTCGTCCCCGTTCAGTTCAGCAGCCATCATTTCGCGTCGTACGGTTTCTCTCAAGATCTCATTCGTGGTTTCGATGGCAGAACGACTTGTATCGACCATGTCCTTTGGAAGCTCGGACATTTCAAGTATCGTCTCCTCGATTTGAAACAAATAGCGAGTCAATTCCTTCAAGTCTGAAAGGCGATTCAACTCTCTGCCCCATATTCTCCACCCACTCATCGTGCCATCCGGAGCGGAGGCATTGTAATTGACGACATCAGCCATCAGAAGCGATATGCTGCGACGAGTATGTTCGAGTGCGAGGGTTTCCCTCGCTGAAATCTCAACCCACGCCTCTGGATTCTTGCGCAAATTTGACTTGGGGAACATGGATTCAAATTGAACCCTTTCGAAACCAGCAGTCATATCGGCCATCGTTCGATCGATGTTTCGAGCCAGCTTGCGCTCTCGGATACCTTTCTCATTCAAGGACGCACGCAGTGTCTTGACTTGTCCCTCACACGTGAACTGGGACCACGTTTCGTCGGTTGCGCACGCGAATACAGCGCTCGCATCAAGGGCGATATTCCAATAGTACTTTGTACCATGCCGATCGAGTCCCAAGCACCGAGCGCGGATCTTGATCTCATCGTCTTCGCGCTGACGCTGAATGGCGTTCGCTTCGCGCGTCTCGGTGAGCTCTTTGAGCTTGTCCTCCGTTTCCACAGCCGTCCTCGCCTTCGCCAACGCGTCCACCTTTGACTCGTCCACATCGTTTTCCGATGGCATCGTAGGAAGCCGACAGTCTTCCTCTTCAATCAATTTGCGCGCTTTCTCCAAGGCTGTGGAATCGGTTTCGCGAGATTTCGCCAGCTCCTTTTCTTGCTGCGATATCACGTTATCCTGGCGTTGTCTTTCCTTGCGCAACTGTTCCAACTTCAATACCCGTGTATCGAGCTCCTTCGATATGACCCGAGTCTCCGAGCATTCGCGACACAACCACGCCAAAATGCAAGTGTGTTCGTCTGCGCTCAGATCGCCGATCAGTTTGTGCTTCAACAAGTATACAGTCTCGTAGGCGCTTTCGTGCAAAGCGCTCAAGTTGACCTTCACCTTCACGTAGTGCTGAAGAACCTCCGGAAAAGTTCCTTCATCAATCGACGCAACCCACATGTTGACGAGCGTCGCGTAATGCGACGATGCATTCGTGACCGCCATTTTCAGCAGGGCTACGTAAATCGCCGCGAGCCTCGTAAGATCGTGATCGTTCAGAAGCACGCGCAACGTCTGTACACTTATCGGCTCAATGACTGGATCCAAGCTGTTTCCGAAAGTGTTCACAAACTCACAAATCTCCATGTGATGAATGCACGTCTCGGTGGGTTTCCAAGCTGTTCCACTCGAGACCTCCGGCCAGGGTTCGCGCCCCTGTGCTTTTGCCTCTGCCGCGTCGAAGGCGATGAGTTTGACGTCGTCCATCGGATACCTGGAGGCTTTTTCTTTCGCCATTTTAGCTTCCTCCGCCTTGAGTAAACGTTCCTTTTCCCGTTCCGCTTTTGCGGCGGCTCTACGCGAGTCTCGCGCGATTTCCTTGGCCGTTTTGGATCTAGGCTCCAACAATTTTTTCTCTCGCAACGCCTGGCGTTCGGCGTCCCTACTCTGTTTCTCATCTTCTCGCTGCTGAGCGGTCGTCGCCTTTGATCGAAGCGTATCGAGCTGTTTGGCATCCGCCGTTGCGACAGAGAGAGTTTGTTTCGCAGTTTTTGACGCCTCCTTAATCTTCGCCTTGAGCTTGTTCAATCTATTGATCAGACTCCCGCACGCTTGCGTCTTCGCCTTCTTTTTCGTTTCCCGTCTTCTTTCAGCCATCCACTCCCGCTTCATGGCGACCAATCGTTCCGTCTCCTGTTCAAGCCATTTCTTATGAGCTAAAATCTCTTTTCTATCGTTCGCGTCTCCCTTGAACTCACGAGCCTCTTCGGTAAGCTCGAACCTCGGCATGTCGGAGTAGTCTGGCTTAAGAAACGGCACTTTCACCGTAGACAGCTCAGCCTGCGTTTCCTCCACGGCATTGGTCAACTCTTCGAGCTTGCTCTGCGCTTCTTCCGCAGCCTCGGCGCTTTTCAGCGTTTTTTCGAGCGCGACTTCCAGTTTATCCGCGTACGAGAGCATGGCGCTGCTCATCGTCGTCGGGCGAGCCGCTCCGGCGGGCGCGGGCGCCGTGCTTCGTTCACCCCCTTCCGCCGAAGCCCCACTCGTCGAGATCGACGACACTCGCGCGGTGGACTGCGCTTTCGCTCGTCCATTCTGACCATTAACCTTCTGAAACCGCGGACGAATCCTCTCCGCCTTTTTCCCGTGCGGCGCTCGCTCCACCGGCTCCAAGTCGTACGTCAACACGAATCCCGGCCGCGCGACGAACACCTCATCGTCCCTCTCCCTCGGAAACGTCACCATCTTGATGTACGTCAGCGTCTCGGTCGCGTCCATGACTTTCAATCGACTCCCAGACGCCCCGACCGCCTCCTCCGCCGCCGAGCGCGCGCGCTTCGTCGCCGACGCCAAACTCCCCCGAAACCCGTGCACCGCCCGCACGATCGCCTCCTGCATCACCCCTCGCGCCTCGGCGTCGTCGGCGTTACCATCAGCACCGTTCGGTCGACCCATCACCGTCTTCCGCCCCCCGCGTCGACCCCTTTCTCTCTCGCGCGCGCGCGCGCCGTCCCGCGCGCCCGTCCTCCCTCGCGCCCGCGCGCGACGACCGCGACGACCGGTCGACGCGCGACGACCACCTCGCGCGAACGAACGAACGAACGAACGAACGAACGAACGACGCGGTCGCGCGGCGCCGACGCGCGGTCGATCGCCGTCGACGATCCCACCTGTCGGCGTCTCGCGCGCTCGAGTCGTCGAGCGCGCGCGCGAGACGCGTGCGACGGGCGATGGGACTCATTCTCGAATCATGACCCGTCGAGAATTGGCCGGTCACGATCGAGGTCGAGTGGGTCAACCACGACCGACCGCGCCGAACGTTTCCGACCCGCGATCGCGGCGCGCGACGCCCGCAATCCCCGCCCCTCACGAAGGCGAACGTCCGCCGTCCGCGCGCGAGAGAGGATAGAAAAAATGTCTTCGAACGCGATGCGTCGAAGCGCGAGCGTCGCGGTGCGATCCGCGATGCGCGAGGGAGGTTTCGGGGCGACGATGACGCCCAAGTCGGTCGGCGCGCCGCTCTCGGGGAACTGGAACAAAGCGACGGAAGGGTACGCGCGCGCGACGCGATTCGAGCGCGATGCGAGCGATGCGCGCGCGAGAATGAAATAGTATCGTCGAATGATGGCGCGGAGACGGCGCGCGGGGGATGGTGGAAGGCGCGGGGAGGCGATGAGGGCGATCGGGGATGGGCGATCGGGGCTCTTACCCTGGTGCGCCGCGAGACGGGGGATCGCGGGAGACGCGAGAGAGAACGGTGGATGACTGACGAATGCGCGCGCGGTTTCGATGGTAAATAGGGTACCGGCAAACGTGAGAACGGTTTCGTTGTCTGCGGTGAAGATTCGCATGCGATCGGTCGGTAACATTCAAAAGATCACCAAGGCGATGAAGATGGTCGCCGCGTCCCGTCTCAAGGGCGCGCAAACCAAGTGCGAAAAGTCTCGCGCTTTGGTACAACCCTTCACGCGCTTGCTCGGTGATACCCCGGGTGCGAACACGGAATCGGCGCTCGTCGTGCCGATCTCGTCCGATAAGGGTTTGTGCGGTGGTATCAACACCGCGGTGGTGAAGTACTCTTCGGTTTTGAACACCATGAACGAGTCTACCAAGTTCAGTATTGTCGGTGATAAGGCGCGGGCGCAGCTCACGAGAATGTTCCCGGAACAAGTGTCGAACGTTGTCGTCGACACCACCAAGCAGCCGTTGACGTTCAGCACGGCGTCCGCGATCGCGGACACCATCATGGAGGAGAACGCTGCGAAGACGCAACTCGTGTACAACCGTTTCGCGTCTGCTATTTCTTTCAAGCCCACCATTGCGACTGTGTTGTCCAGTGAAGAGCTCGAAAAGGCTGCGGAGGAAGGTGTGAACCAATTCGACTCGTACGAGATCGAAGGTCCGGATCGTTCGGAATTTTTGCTTGATCTCTCTGAGTTCAAGATGGGTGCGTTGTTGTACAACGCCATGTTGGAGAATAACACCTCAGAGCTTGGTTCGAGAATGCAATCGATGGAGAACTCCAGTAAGAACGCCAGTGAGATGCTTAACAAGCTCACCTTGCTTTACAACCGTACTCGCCAAGCCGCGATTACGACTGAGCTTATTGAGATCATTTCCGGGGCGTCGAGTTTGGAGTCTGCCGACTAATACGGTTGATTGATTTGATTTCTCTTCAAAAAACGTGTGCTGTGCGGTGTAGAATTAGAATTTTAAATGTAAACGTAGGAAATGCATCTGAACATCATCACACCATCTTAAGCTGATCATTAAAATTGAATTGTTTCGTCGAATTCGAGCAGCGTGTGTGCTTCGGTGGAGAGTGGAAGTGCGCGTTGAAAAGTGCGCGACGTCTCTGGCAGCGCAACCATTCCTAAGTCATTTCATTAGTCATACAAGTCGTCATCATCGCCCGCCGCGGCCGCCGCAGCGCCCACGGTGGTACCGCCGCCTCCACCTTGTCCATCAGGGAACTGGAAATCGCCACCGAACCCGCGAGCTTGGTGAAGCGTCTGGCTAAAGGTTTGATATTTGCGAATGTCGGCGTCGGTGACAGACTTGCGCGCGTGTTTCATCGCCTCTTCGAAGTGAGCCTTCGTGATCTCGGGCACGAGGTCCGCGGGCGTGTCGTCATTCATCGCATCCGGGTTCATGGCGGCCGCGCGTTCAACTTCGATATCACGTTGGATGCTCTCGCGGATGGCATACTTGCACGCGCGTTGGCAAATTTCAGTGATGTCGGCGCCGGAGAAGCCATTCGTGAACTTGGCCAAAACCTCGAGATCAACGTCCGCAGCGATGGGCGACTTGCGAAGGTTCGCCTTGAAGATGCTCAAACGAGACGGTTCGTCCGGCAGAGGGATGTACACGAGTTGATCGAGACGGCCCGGACGCATGAGCGCAGAGTCGATGATATCCGGTCGGTTGGTGGCGCCGATGATGAAGACAGTCTTCTTGGACCCCATACCGTCCATCTCCGTCAAAAGCTGGTTCAAGACGCGATCGGCGGCACCACCGGCATCGCCAGAGTTGCTACCACGCTGGTTGGCGATGGAATCAAGTTCATCGAAGAAGAGAACGCAAGGAGCGCTTTGACGCGCCTTGTCGAAAATTTCACGCACGTTGGCTTCGGATTCACCGAACCACATAGTCAAAAGTTCCGGACCCTTGATGCTGATGAAGTTAGCTTGGCACTCGTTCGCGATCGCCTTGGCGAGAAGCGTCTTACCGCAACCCGGCGGACCGTAGAAGAGCACACCCTTGGATGGCGCCATACCAAACTTCTCGAACTTTTCAGGGTGTTCGACCGGGTACTGAACAGTCTCTTGAAGCTCTTGCTTGACGGTTTCGAGGCCACCGATGTCATCCCAGGAGACGTTCGGAACTTCGACCACGGTTTCACGGAGCGCGGACGGATTGGAGGTGGTCAACGCGGAGGCGAAGTGTTCGTTCGTAATGGCCATGGAATCCAACACCTCGGCGTCAATGTTCTCGTCCTCGAGGTCGATGAGATCCATCTTTTCGCGAATACATTGCAGAGCGGCTTCAGTAGAGAGCGCGGCCAAGTCAGCACCGACAAAACCGTGCGTTTCCTTGGAAACCTTTTCCAAATCGACGTTTTCGTCGAGTTTCATGTTCTTGGTGTGAATGCGCAACACCTCGAGACGGCCGACTTCGTCCGGAACGCCGATGTCGATTTCGCGATCGAATCGACCGAAACGACGAAGCGCCGGATCGATTGAGTTCGGTCGGTTCGTGGCGCCCATGACGATGATGTGCGATCGAGACTTCATGCCATCCATCAACGTCAAGAGCTGAGACACGATGCGACGCTCGACTTCGCCGTTGGTTTTCTCACGCTTCGGCGCGATGGAATCAATTTCATCGATGAAAATGATCGCCGGAGAGTTCTTCTCAGCCTCCTCGAACGCCTTACGCAAGTTGGACTCGGATTCACCAGCGAGCTTGGACATGATCTCCGGACCGTTGATCAAAAAGAAGAAGGCGCCCGTTTCGTTCGCCACGGCGCGAGCAATCAACGTCTTACCGCTACCCGGAGGTCCGTAAAGCAAGATACCCTTCGGCGGTTTAACGCCGATTGTCTTAAAAAGAGTCGGATGTCGAAGCGGCAACTCGACGAGCTCACGGATCTGCGCCATTTGCTTGCGCACGCCGCCGACGTCGTCGTAGCCCACGTCGTCGAGACGCTCCTCATCCTCTCGGTTGATCGGTTCTCCTTCACAGAAAATTTCCGTGTCCGGAGCGACGATGCAGTACTCATCGGGATCGGTCCCAACAACCTTGAACTCCACACCGCGCATGCCACCGCGCGCCAAAAACGTGTCACCCTTGCGCACCGGACGGTACGCCTCCAAGAAGTACGGCTTGAGGTACACGTCGAACAAGTTCCCGGTGACCCCTTCGATCGAATCACCGAACGGCAACACGTGCACGCGCTTACCATATTTCACATCCGTACACTGCGTCGCGTGAACGCGTCTCGTCAGTCACTCCACGCTTTCGTGCGTCAAAAACTCTCTCTCCCTCGATCGATCCGTCGATTGGCAAATCGGATCGCGCGCGCGCGACGCCTCGCCGTCTCTCTCATCCCGCCACCACGCACCTGATGCACGCTCACGACATCACCCAACCGCACGCGCAGATTTTTTCGCACCACCTTGTTCATTCGAATCTTCCCCTCCTCACAATTTTCATCCGCCAAGACGATGCACACCGTGTCCTTTCGCTTTTTACCCTTGAGCAACACCGTGTCTCCTCGAAACAACTGCAACTCGTCCATCTTTTGCAAATTCAGCGCGACGACCGAGTTATCGTCGTTCACCGCTTCATCTATCGCGTTCCTCGCGATCGCGCGCGCCTCGGTCAGTCATCCTCTCCTCTCCCGCGTCGAGATCGTCGTCATCGCGTCGTCATCGCGATCTCGCGTGCAGATGAAAATCCTCGCGCGACGCACC
>Ga0208277_1002102_pt1 | contig 11424 bp, 9 predicted proteins | sample ETNtaG_5_FD_185782 | JGI IMG/M metagenome (GOLD analysis project Ga0208277, IMG submission 185782) | Marine microbial and viral communities from oxygen minimum zone, Eastern Pacific Ocean - ETNP201406SV205 (SPAdes) (version 2) | ecosystem: Environmental > Aquatic > Marine > Oceanic ...
ATACCCAGACACCTATTAATAAGAGTATCGGAAAAGAGCTAATGAGAAGCTGACTGATTAAACTTTGGCTTTCTGGCTCTTCTGCTGTAAATCGAACATTATTTTCCTCAAGGAGGCCAATTAGAGCATTATTATCAGTTTCTGGGCTAATTGTATAAAAAGAGAGAGGTTCTCTTGAGCCATAGGTTATTTTATCACCTTGAAATTCAACTCTTTCAACTTGACCAGTTCTTACTTGACCAAGAAAATCAGAATAATCTTGTCTTTGTGTTTGCCCAGTACCCAGACCGCCTAAATTCTGAAAAACAGACATCATTACAACCGCAACAACAACGAAAACTAAAATATTTTTGGTTAAGTCGCTCACTATTTATGCCTCTCCGTTTAAAATTTTATGTCAGATGTATATGAAAATATCTTACACCAATTCAACCAATAAAGCCCTTCGCTATCATGAATATTTCCGAACTATCAGCTCTTGAGGCATCAGGCTTAAACACACTGACTTTGTTGAAATAACGACGTGTATCTTTAACAAATTTATCAAAACCCTCACCTTGAAAAAGTTTGCAAATAAAATCTCCATTACTCTTCAATATTTCTTTGCAAACATCTCTTGCCAGTTCAGCTAGATAAATCGATTTCGCTTGATCACTGACTTTAATACCACTTATATTGGGCGCCATATCACTCATTACAAGGTCTATTTTTATGTTTTTTGTTTTTTTAAGTAAAAAATCATAAAAAACCTCATCAGTGAAATCACCTTGATAAAAATCCACAGATTCAATTTTTTCTATTGGTAAAATATCAACTGCAATAATTTTGACATTTCCGTCGAGTTTTCTAGAGATAAATTGACTCCACCCACCAGGTGAGGCACCTAAATCTAAGCATATCATTCCTTTTTTTAAAAGACGCGAACGTTTATTTATTTGATCAAGCTTATATACAGCTCTAGAACGCCAACCATCAGCTATAGCTTTTTTGAAGTAAATATCTCTACTTTGCTGCTTTCGCCATTTTTTATTACTAGCCATGAATTACTTAACCTTCTAAACAATAGAATGAAATTATCAAAATACTGCTATAATTATGTTATGAATATAAACCTCTCAAAGAAAAAACTTTTGCGTGGACAAGGTCATAAGTTAAAACCAATAATTACTATAAGCGATAAAGGTTTATCTGAAGCGCTAATTAATGAATTTGAAAAAACCATTGATCATCATGAATTAATAAAGATCCGTATTAGAAACTCAGATAGAAAATCTAGAATAAAAACTCTAGAAGAACTTTGTCAAATGACAAAGTCCTATTTAATAAGTTCAATCGGTAATACGGCATTAATTTTTAGAAAAAATTCAAAACCAACAGAAAAAACCGAATAGTTAAATATACTCCACTGAGACGACCTCATATTCTCTTTCCCCTCCTGGGGCCTGAAATACAACATCATCACCTTCAAATTTTCCAATAATTGCTCGTGCTATAGGTGAACTATATGATATCAAATTAGACTTGATATCAGCTTCATCTTCACCAACAATTTTATATGTTAATTCATCGTTATTTTGCAGATCAATGAGAGTGACAGTTGAGCCAAATACCACCTTACCGCCAGCATTAATTGTAGTTACATCAATTTCTTGGACATTTGATAATTTTGACTCAATCTCTTTTATTCTCCCTTCAATAAACCCCTGCTGTTCCTTTGCGGCATGATATTCTGCATTTTCCTTGAGATCTCCGTGTGCACGAGCTTCAGATATAGCCGCGATCACATCAGGCCTATCTTTTGATTTTAACTTTTTTAATTCCTCTTGGAGGAGCGTTACACCTCTAATTGTCATTGGAATTTTACTCATTTTGAGTTTCCTCGTGCAGATCCTTGAGTCTATTTACATCGCTGTCATTTATATGCTCTAATGCTTCACAAGTTGCTATGGCGGCTCCTAAGGTTGTGTAGTATGTCGTGGTTCTTTTTACTGCCTCAGCTCTAATTGATGCTGACTCATTTATTGCCTTCTTTCCTTCAGTTGTATTCACAATAAGATTAATTTCATTATTTTTTATCATATCAACGATGTGAGGTCTACCCTCTCTAACTTTATTAACTCTTTTGCAGTCGATTTTTTCATCATTCAATTTACTAGCAGTTCCATCCGTTGCCACAAGATCAAATCCTCTTGAGATTAGTATTTTTGCTAATTTTATTACTTCAGATTTATCACGATCTCTGACACTCAATAAAGCTGTGCCACTAATTGGCAATATAACATTGGAAGCTAGTTGTGCTTTTGCATATGCCTCACCAAAAGTTTTACCAGTTCCCATTACCTCACCTGTTGATTTCATTTCAGGCCCAAGGATAGGATCAGCTCCAGGAAATTTTATAAATGGAAATACAGCTTCCTTTACAGAAAAATATGATGGAAAAGTATATTCGGAATAGTTCATTTCCTTCAACTTTCTTCCTACCATTACTTCTGCAGCGATTTTTGCAAGTGGAATACCTGTGGCTTTTGAAACAAAAGGAATGGTTCTAGATGCTCTGGGGTTCACTTCTAATACATAAACATCATCACCTTGAATTGCAAATTGTGTGTTCATCAAACCTATAACATTCAATCCGCGAGCAAGTTTCTTCGCCTGGCTAATAAGAATATGCTGCAAATCATCGCTCAGACTGAATGGAGGTAAAGAGCAACCAGAATCTCCTGAATGCACACCTGCTTGCTCGATATGCTCCATAATTCCACCAATTAAGACGTCTTCTCCATCGCATATTATATCGACATCCACTTCAATCGCCAGATCTAAAAATCTATCTAATAGCACAGGGCTGTCGTTGGATACTTTTACCGCTTTACTCATATAGTCACTGAGATCATTCTTATTATGAACAATCTCCATCGCTCTACCGCCTAAAACATAGGATGGTCTGACCACTAAAGGAAAACCAACTTCAGAACTTAACTTGATTGCTTCCTCTTTGTCAGAAGCAGTTCGATTAGGGGGTTGCTTTAAATTCAATTCACTAATTAAATTCTGAAATCGCTCTCTATCCTCAGCTAAATCAATTGAGTCAGGAGATGTCCCTATTATTGGTGCGCCAGCTTTTTCTAAATCTCTTGCTAGTTTTAAGGGTGTTTGCCCGCCATACTGAACAATGACTCCGATTGGCTTTTCAATATCAATAATCTCCATTACATCTTCAAATGTTAATGATTCGAAATATAGTCGATCTGATATATCAAAATCCGTAGAAACTGTTTCGGGGTTACAATTTACCATTATTGTTTCATAACCGGCCGCCTTCAGGGCTAGAGATGCATGGACACAACAATAGTCAAATTCAATGCCTTGGCCAATCCTGTTCGGACCGCCACCGAGTATTATCACTTTTTTTGTATCATTTGGTGATGCTTCACATTCATCATCATATGAAGAGTATAAATATGCAGTATCAGTTTCAAATTCTGCGGCACATGTATCCACTCTTTTGTATGTGGGTCGAACATTATGCATACATCGATACTCTCTAAATCGAGATTCCTCAATGTTTAATAGACTAGAAATCCTGCTGTCAGAAAATCCTTTTCTTTTTAATTTTAATAAATGAGATTGATCGATTTCATTGATATTTGTTTTTGAGAGCACTTTTTCTTCTGCAACCAGATCGGCAATTTGATAGAGAAACCATGGGTCAATCCCGCTCATTTCATAGACATCATCGATTTTCATACCGTGCCTGATAGCATTCGCAAGATGCCATATTCTCTCTGCTCCTGGAAATTTCAATTCAATTTTCAAATCATCTTCGTCTTTGATGATTACTGAATCATTTACTGTTTCATCTAAGCCTGTTGATCCAATCTCCAGACCTCTAAGAGCTTTTTGAAAAGATTCCTGAAAACTCCTACCAAAAGCCATGACTTCTCCTACAGACTTCATCTGAGTGGTAAGGCGATTATTAGCACCAGGAAACTTTTCAAATGTAAATCTCGGTATTTTAGTTACAACATAATCGATTGATGGCTCAAAAGATGCGGGGGTTTTTCCGCCAGTAATATCATTTTGCAATTCATCAAGCGTGTAACCGACAGCAAGTTTTGCTGCAATTTTTGCTATAGGGAATCCAGTGGCTTTTGAGGCAAGTGCTGATGATCTTGATACACGGGGATTCATTTCTATTATAAGCATTCTTCCATCTTCAGGATTAAGAGCAAATTGTACATTTGATCCCCCAGTCTCAACTCCGATTTTTCTCAGTACATCAAAAGAAGCATTTCTCATCTTTTGATATTCTTTATCTGTTAGGGTTTGAGCTGGAGCAACTGTTATCGAATCGCCAGTATGAACACCCATTGGATCAAGATTCTCGATTGAGCATATAATTATGCAGTTATCATTTTTATCTCTCACAACCTCCATTTCGAATTCCTTCCAGCCAATAACTGACTCCTCAAGAAGAACTTCTGTTGTTGGGGAGACCTCTAATCCGTGACTCACTATTTGCTGAAACTCTTCAAAATTATAGGCTATACCGCCACCACTTCCACCCATTGTAAATGATGGTCTGATGATTGTTGGATAGCCAACAATTTTTTGTTTTTCTATTGCCTCATTTAGTGAATGTGCAATTTCAGCTTTTGGGCTTTCTAGATTAATCTCCGTCATCGCTTTTCTAAATTGCTCTCTATCTTCTGCCATATCGATAGCTTTTTGAGAAGCTGCAATTAATTCAACATTAAATTCATCTAAAATACCTTCACGTACGAGATCTAAAGCGCAATTAAGAGCAGTTTGACCACCCATTGTTGGTAAGATCGCGTCAGGTTTTTCTTTTTTGATTATTTTTCTTAATGCTTTCCAGTGGATTGGCTCAATGTATATTACGTCTGCCATTTCAGGGTCAGTCATTATTGTTGCTGGGTTAGAGTTTACTAAAATTACTCGATAACCCTCTTCCGTAAGTGCCTTACATGCTTGTGTTCCTGAATAATCAAACTCGCAAGCCTGTCCGATAACAATAGGGCCAGCACCTATTATAAGTATACTTTTTATATCATTTCTCTTTGGCATATTACATTACTTTAATAGTTTATTATAAACTATTGTTTTTTAACATTTTAATAAAATTATTAAATATATACATCAAATCATGAGGGCCGGGACTCGCCTCTGGATGCCCTTGAAATCCAAAAGCATCTTTATCGGTGATTCGAATACCCTGAAGGGTTCCATCAAAAAGTGATTTGTGAGTAATTTTTATATTTTTTGGGAGCGATTCTTCATCTACTGCAAAACCATGATTTTGACTGGTGATTATTACCTTGCCCGTATCAATATCTATCACTGGATGATTTGCGCCATGATGGCCAAATTTCATTTTGACTGTCTTGGCTCCTGCAGCTAAAGCTAGCAATTGGTAGCCCAAGCATATTCCAAAGATTGGTAAGTTTTTTTCTAATAACTTGGCAACTGAATCAATCGCATAATCACAAGCCTCAGGGTCACCAGGGCCATTGGATAAAAAAACACCATTAGGATTTAAATTCAAAACATCTTCTACAGATGTTTCTGCAGGAACAACAGTTAGCTGACAACCAAGATCGCTGAGCAATCTCAATATATTTGATTTAACGCCATAATCATATGCAACGACTTTATAGATGTTTTTATTTTCTTTGGCTGGATTTATACGATTCTCAAATAATGATCCTTCATTCCATTCATAGAAATCATTTGTACATACCTCTTTTGCTAAATCCATTCCGACTAAACCTGGAAATTCTCTTGCTTTTTTGATTGCAATCTTTTCGTTAATTTCTCCTGCCATAATGCATCCAGATTGGGCGCCTTTAACTCTCAGTAATTTTGTTAATTTGCGAGTATCAATATTGGATATAGCGACAGTATTATTTGATCCTAAGAATGAATTTAAACTCTCCTCTGATCGCCAACTGCTCTCAGTAATAGATTCATTACGGATAACTAAACCTGCAGCTTGTATCTTCGTTGACTCCATATCATCTTTATTGCTTCCAGTATTACCAATATGAGGATATGTTAATGTAACAATCTGTTTGCAATAAGATGGGTCGGATAGAATTTCTTGATACCCAGTCATAGAAGTATTAAATACAACTTCACCAACTGATAATCCGCTGACACCTATGGAGTCTCCATAGAATATGGTGCCATCGGCGAGAGCCAGTATTGCCGGAGCAGTCACCGATTTTTCCTTAATCTAAAATTAATAACTTATACCGCCTTATCACTTAACATAGGTCTGCAGAATTATCATTGCGATTATTCGTTTATTATAAATGAGAGTTTACTTAAGGTGGGTTCACCATGCCAGAGAATTGAGAAAAAATATGAAAATTTTTCGTATTTATCAGGATGAAATGCGATCGAAGAAATTTTTTACAGATGATATCCAGCTGTTATGCCTTGGGCTATGTTTTTTTCCACCCTTTTCAATTGATGAATAAAAGTCTTTTAATATATCTTTTTGCTTGGAAGATAGGTTCACTGGAGTTTCCACAGATATAGCAGCATATAAATCACCAACTCTTTTATCACGCGCTGTGGTTACACCTTTACCCTTCAGTCGAAATATTTTACCTGATTGCGTGCCAGGAGGAATCTTTACCGAAACGCTACCATTAAGGGTTGGCATTTTGATTTCTCCGCCAAGCGCAGCAACGAGAATGGAAATTGGAATCTCGCATGAAATATTTGAACCTTCTCTTTCGAAGATCTTATGAGGATTAACTCTTATCTCTACATATAAATCACCAGAGGGGCCTCCATTCTTTCCTGCCTCTCCTTCACCCGATAGTCTTATTCTATCTCCATTATCTACTCCTGGAGGAACTTTTACTGAGAGAGTTTTGGTTTTAGCTATTCTTCCTAGACCGTGACATTGTAGACATGGATCTTGAATTACAGTTCCGTTTCCTTGGCATTTTGGGCAAGTTTGTTGAACTGAGAAAAATCCTTGTTGCATTCTTACTTGGCCCACTCCATCGCAGGTTCCACATTTTGCAGGACTAGAACCTTCCTTTGCCCCGCTTCCTGAGCATCCATTACATGCTACTTGTGTCGGAATATTAATTTTTATAGAGTCGCCAGAAATAGCTTTTTCTAGGTCTAAATTTAGCTCATACCTTAAATCGGCTCCTCTAAATACTTGATTTCGACCGCCACTTCTTCCGCCGCCAAATATATCTCCAAAGACATCTCCAAAAATATCACTAAAACCTTCTGCCCCACTAGGACCTCTTGCTCCAGCTTGATTTAATCCATCGTGACCGAATCTATCGTATGTTTCTTTTTTGGAGTTATCACTCAGGACTTCATAGGCTTCTTTAGCTTCTTTAAATTTCTTTTCAGCATCAGCATCATTAGTGTTTCGATCTGGGTGGAATTTCATCGCTAAACGACGATAAGACTTCTTTATTTCATCTTTTGTTGCATTTTTTGAGACATTTAAAACGTCATAATAGTCACGTTTAGCCATAGCACTAACTTCTGAAGTTAAATATAAACAAAATAATAATCAGTAAGATTGAAATTTTTCTTATTTATCTGAATCAGTTTCTTCTTGAACTTCTTCAAATTCAGCATCCACAACATCATCTTTTTCTGCATTACCTTGATCACCAGCTTGAGATGGATCAGATGCTTGTTCTGCGTATAATTTTTGTGCGATTTCAGCAGATGATTCAGCTAAAATTTTTGTTTTAGCCTCTATCGATTCTTTATCTTCACTGTCCAAAACTGCCTTGAGGTCAGAAATTGCATTTTCAATTTTCATTCTCTCTTCTGCTGAAACTTTTTCACCCATCTCACTGAGTGTTTTTTCGGAACCATGAATTAGGCTATCTGCCTGATTACGCACATCGATTAATTCTCTGAATTTTTTATCTTCCTCAGCATGACTCGCAGCATCTGATACCATTCTTTCAATCTCTGATTCATCAAGCCCGCTTGAAGCTTTTATTATTATATTTTGACTTTTACCAGTAGCCTTATCCTTAGCTGATACATTCAGTATGCCATTAGCATCAATATCGAACGTAACTTCAATTTGAGGCATTCCCCTTGGTGCAGGCGGGATATCGGTTAAATCAAATCTTCCAAGGGATTTGTTATCTTGCCCTCTTTCCCTCTCTCCTTGAAGAACATGAATTGTAACTGCAGTTTGATTATCATCAGCTGTAGAAAATACCTGCTCTGCATTTGCTGGAATGGTTGTATTTTTTTCTATCAATTTTGTCATCACTCCACCCAAAGTCTCAATACCAAGCGAAAGAGGAGTTACATCAAGCAGAAGAACATCTGTGACATCACCAGCCAAGACACCGCCTTGAATCGCAGCCCCAAGAGCTACAGCCTCATCCGGATTAACATCTTTTTTAGGCTCCTTTCCAAAGAAATTTTTCACTTCTTCTTGAACTTTTGGCATACGTGTTTGACCACCCACCAATATCACATCATGAATTTCATTGACCTTTAAATCAGCGTCCTTTAAGGCAATCTTACATGGTGCTATTGTTCTTTTAACAAGATCTTCAACCAGTGACTCTAATTTTGCTCTGGTTAATTTTATATTTAAGTGTTTTGGGCCACTAGAGTCAGCGGTAATATATGGCAAGTTGATTTCAGTTTGCTGACTGCTAGAGAGCTCGATTTTCGCTTTCTCTCCAGCCTCCCTGATTCTTTGCATTGCTAATGGATCGCTTGTGATGTCAACTCCACTATCTTTTTCAAACTCTTTTGCCAGATAATTAATTATTTTTATATCAAAATCTTCACCGCCAAGAAATGTATCGCCATTTGTAGCGAGCACTTCAAACTGATGCTCGCCATCTACTTCAGCAATTTCGATAATAGAAACATCGAATGTACCTCCACCTAAATCATATACAACAATCTTTTTGTCACCTCGTTTCTTATCCAGACCATAAGCCAATGCTGCTGCTGTTGGCTCATTAATAATTCTTTTAACATCCAATCCAGCAATTTTTCCGGCATCTTTTGTTGCTTGTCGTTGTGAGTCGTTAAAATACGCAGGAACAGTAACCACAGCTTCAGTCACTTCTTCGCCGAGATAATCTTCAGCAGTTTTTTTCATTTTCATGAGAACTCTTGCTGAAATTTCAGGAGGAGCCATTGGTTTACCCAAACCTTCAACCCATGCATCACCATTGTCAGCTTTGACTATATTGTAGGAAACCATGTCCATATCACGTTTAACCACCTCATCTTCAAACCTTCTGCCTATCAGGCGTTTTACAGCGAAGAGAGTATTCTCAGGGTTAGTGACTGATTGTCGTTTTGCTGATTGGCCAACCATTACTTCATCATCTTTGATGAAAGCAACGATAGAAGGGGTTGTTCTGTCACCTTCACTATTTTCTATAACCTTAGGCGTGTCACCTTCCATTACAGCAACACATGAGTTAGTTGTACCTAGGTCAATTCCAATGATTCTGCCCATTTTTTTAAACTCCAAATTTCATTTTTTCGATATTATGATTTTAATTATCACACCTAGATGGTGACAAATATTATAGTTTCAAGGATTTGTATATTTTTTTTAAGGTAATTAGGTGCTTCTTACTTCTCTTCTGGCTCAGTCGCAACAACTACTCTAGCCGGCCTAAGTAGACGATCATTTAATATGTAGCCTTTTTGATAAACCGTCAAAACCGTACCCGGCTCTAATTTATCAGACTGCTGCATCGACATCGCTTCATGAAATTCAGGATTAAATGGTTCGCCATGAGGATCTATCATAGTTACACCAAATTGCTCCAAAATATTTTTAATTAACTGCATTGTTGATTTATTACCAGAAACCAAATCATCAATGTTGGGCTCATCTGATTCCATCGACATCTCGAAAGTATCAACTACTGTAATTATCTCCTTCGCAAAACTTTCGATAGAGTATTTTCTGGCATTCTCAATATCTCTCGCAGATCTTTTACGAATATTTTCCATTTCTGCGACAGCACGAAGATACTTATCCCAGTTTTCTTCGGCTTTATTTGTTACCTCTTCTAATTGCTCCTCAAAAGATAACTCCTGATCATTTGATGATTGAGCGCCCTCTTCATCAAGTTTGGTCTCAAATGGTTCTTTTTTATCTTTTTTATCTTTAGATTTCTGACTCATTAGGCTCTATCTCCAGTTTAGAAACTGCCATTCTCGCGATTTATGTTTCATGAAAATCATCTTTAAGGTATGGGGTAAAATAAATAAATCAAGGTTTAGTATTTAATTTATACTTCATCCACAACAGAGCCCAGCATTTTTGCTGTAAGATCCACAATAGGAACCACTCTGTCATAAGCCATTCTTTTTGGCCCTATAACCCCTAATACACCAACTTGATTATCACTTAGTTTGTATGGTGCGGTAACTATGCTGCAGTCATCTAACATACTATAACCTGACTCTGCCCCAATGAATATCTGAACACCACTAGCGCTAATACTTCTATCCAAAAGATCAATCATCATTCTTTTTTTAGAAAATAGATCGAATAATTGTTTTAGTTTTTCAACATTGGATAATTCTGCAAAATCCATTAAATTTCTCTCGCCAGCCAAAATAAATTCATCCTCACTATTATCAGCAACCTCCATTGCTATATTTGCAGTAGATATAATATCTTGCATTGCTTTATTCATAGATTCACGAGTGGTCTCCATATCGTCTAATAATTTTGTTCTGATTGAGCTTAGGGTTCTATTTGCGTAATTTTGATTTATGTAGTTCGCAACTTTTTGCAATTCTGATTCGGTGTGCTTTTGTCTCGTATGAAGAATTCTATTCTGAACTTCCTTATTATTCAGAACAAGAATCGTTAATATCCTGTTATCTGAAAGTGGAAGAAACTCGATTTGCCTCAAAGTCGTTTTCTTTCCCTTTGGAACTCTGACTATACCTGCAAGACTTGTAATTCTTGACAAAGTATTAGAGACAGTATCGATTAATTCTCCAGATTCATATTTTTCAGAAGTTAATTCAGATTGAATTTCATCAATAGATCCAATATCTGGCTGTTGATATCTAACTAAAGTATCCACAAACATCCTATAACCTCTAGCCGTTGGAACTCTCCCTGAGGAAGTATGAGGCGCTTTGATTAGCCCATGACTCTCAAGATCAGACATAACATGCCTGATTGTCGCTGGGCTTAAATTTAGCCCACTGTCCTCTAATAATGTCCTTGAACCAATAGGAGTTCCATCGGCAATATATTTCTGAATAAGAATCTTTAAAAGATATTGGGCGCGATTATTGGGTTTCAATTTATTATTTTTCAATTCAAATTACCTAGAACATATCCCTTCTATAACAAAAAATAAGCTATCAACCGAAAAACTATCGGTCAAG
>Ga0208277_1002105_pt1 | contig 11418 bp, 8 predicted proteins | sample ETNtaG_5_FD_185782 | JGI IMG/M metagenome (GOLD analysis project Ga0208277, IMG submission 185782) | Marine microbial and viral communities from oxygen minimum zone, Eastern Pacific Ocean - ETNP201406SV205 (SPAdes) (version 2) | ecosystem: Environmental > Aquatic > Marine > Oceanic ...
GAAGTAGACGTCGAGGTCCTTGAGGTTGACTTAGATCGAGAACGAATCAGTCTCTCACTTAAAGCAACACAACAGGATCCTTGGCAAGAATTTGCTGACACCCATCGAGTAGGAGAATTGGTTTACGGACGGGTTACAAAATTGGTGCCTTTTGGCAGCTTTATCCAAGTCGGTGACAATATTGAGGGGCTAGTCCACATCTCTGAAATGTCCAATCATCATGTGGATCTTCCCGAGCAAGTTGTGACTCCAGGTGAAGAACTCTGGGTGAAGATAATAGACGTTGATCTAGAGAAACGGCGAATAAGCCTATCCGTTAAGCAAGCAGCGGAAGGTGGCGTAGTGGCTGAAGAATATCAAGAGCACTTTGGTGAGCAGAACTATGACACTGAAGGAAACTACATCGGACCAGCTGTTGAGCTTGATCCGGAAGCTGCGGCTGACCTCGAAGAAGCATGGTCTGCGTATGAGAAGAGCGAACAAGAGCGTATGGCTGCCGAATCAGAGGCCGACCTAGATATATAGTGACCGAAATCGCAATCACTGGCGGAATAGGGTCTGGAAAGACTACTGCGTCAAAGCTGCTTGTTGACAGGGGAGTTGTGCTCGTTGATGCCGATCAGATCGTAAAAGATTTACAGAGTCCTGGAGGCAAAGTCTTCAACAAAATCGTTAAGCTCTACGGTAATGAGATTCTGCTTGACGACGGAGAACTTAATAGGCAAAAGATAGCTGAAATTGTCTTCAACGATGAACGGGAACTTTCACAATTGAATGATATTGTTCACCCCGCTGTTGGTGAGGAAATGGGGATACGACGTAAAGAAGCGATTAAGCAGGGAAGTATTGTCTTAGTTGATATACCTCTGATGGTGACCCCTGAGGGAGAGTTAGGTCGAGAAGAATACAAGCTATTCGACGGAATAATCGTAGTTGATTGCAAAATTGAAACAGCGGTGAACCGTCTCGTGCAACAAAGAGGTTTTAATGAAAAGGATGCAAGAGCACGGATAGCCAAGCAAGCAACGCCTGAGCAAAGACGCGAATTTGCAGATTTCTTAATTGATAATAACGGTACAGAAGAGAGCCTCTCCAAACAGATTGAAAAGTGTTGGGAATGGATGCATTCTCTTTCTGCAAAAAAACGAAACGTGTAAACTACTTACATGGTTAATAGATCAGAGGGTGTCCCCTTTAAAGTAGTTTCTGATTTTAAGCCAGCTGGAGATCAGCCTGATGCAATCCAACATTTGGCCGATGGTATTGAAAAAGGGGAGAAGTTCCAAACACTCCTAGGTGTCACAGGTTCAGGGAAAAGCGCCACTATTGCTTGGACGATTGAAAAGGTTCAGAGGCCAACGCTGGTCATGGCGCCAAATAAATCACTCGCTGCGCAGTTAGCGAACGAATTACGTGAATTCTTTCCAAACAACCGAGTTGAGTATTTCGTTAGCTACTACGACTATTATCAGCCTGAAGCTTATATACCTTCAAGCGATACATACATTGAGAAAGACTCTTCAGTAAATGACGAAATAGATAGATTAAGGCACGCATCGACAGCTGCTTTGTTGACAAGACGTGACACAATTATTGTTGCATCGGTTTCGTGCATCTACGGTTTGGGCTCTCCAGAGGAATACATGACTCAACTCCTTGTTGTCCATAGGGGTCAAGAGTATGACCAGCGCGAGATTCTTAAAAGGCTTGTAGCTATACAGTATGATCGCAATGATATGAACCTTGTCAGGGGAACCTTTCGAGTGCGGGGAGGAATTATTGAAGTCCATCCTGCGTATGAAGAGAACGTGTTTCAAATCGAGTTTTTCGGAGATGAAATAGAGCGGATTACAGAAGTTAATCCAGTTACCGGAGAAGTGATAAATCAGGAATCCGAATTAGTTATCTTCCCAGCAACTCATTACGCAGCAAGTAACGAGCGTTTAGCCAGAGCTATGGAAGGCATAGAAAGAGAATTGCAAACGCAACTAAAAAAATTCAAGGACAATGATCAGCTTCTCGAAGCACAACGCCTTCGTATGCGCACAGAACACGATTTAGAAATGATGGATGAGGTGGGATTTTGCACAGGAATTGAAAATTACTCCATGCATATTGACGGGAGGAATTCTGGAGATCCGCCGTTTACGCTTTTGGATTACTTTCCTGATGACTTCCTTTGCGTTATAGATGAATCACATGTTGCGGTACCTCAGCTACATGGACAATATGCTGGAGACCGACGAAGAAAAGAAACTCTTATTGAGCATGGATTCCGTCTGCCATCGGCTGCTGATAATAGGCCTCTAATGTTCGAAGAAATAACAAAGCGCCTAAATCAAGTAGTGTTCCTGTCAGCTACCCCTGGCAAATACGAAATAGCTGAATCCACGCAAATCGTAGAGCAAATTATTAGGCCAACAGGTTTGATTGATCCAGAGGTAATCGTTAAACCGACTACGGGTCAAATTGATGACTTGATTGAATTAATAAAGCTACGCATTGATAAAGAAGAGCGCGTGCTTGTTACAACTCTTACAAAAAAAATGTCTGAGGATTTAACCGACTACCTTCTTGAGATTGGGATTAGGGTTAGGTATCTCCATAGTGATATTGACACGATTGAACGTATAGAAATTCTACGAGATTTACGACTTGGTGAATTTGACGTTCTCGTAGGTATAAATTTGCTGCGTGAAGGGTTAGATCTTCCGGAGGTATCTCTCGTGGCAATCCTTGATGCTGACAAGGAAGGTTTTTTGAGAAGCGAGACCTCACTAATTCAAACGATAGGTCGGGCTGCACGAAATGTCGGCGGGCAAGTAGTCATGTATGCCGACCAAGTGACTAATTCGATGCAGCGTGCAATTTCGGAAACAAATCGTAGGCGACAAATGCAGATGCAGTACAACCAAGCAAATGGTATTGACCCAAAAACTATTCGGAAGGCTGTGACGGATATTCTATCTATGATTAGGCCAGCTAACTCTGAAGTTTCATTAGCTAAAAATAAACAAAATAATTTACAAAGTCAGTCAAAACATATCCGTGACAACTTTGAGCATTTAGCTGAAGGACAATTAGAACGACTGATAATGACATTAGAAGAAGAGATGAATGAAGCCGCTGGCGATTTACGGTTTGAATATGCTGCCCGACTTAGGGACGAAATTCGAGAGATAAAACGCGATTTGAAAGATATGAAATGACAAGTGGGACTTACCTTTTGTACGCGTAAAAGAATAAAATAAGAATGCAAAAGGAATTACATGGGTATCAAGGAACGAGTAACTGCACGTGTTGTAGATCTCTTTTCGCATAGCGAAAGACCGTTACAAAACACAGAAAAGTATGCAGGAGACACAGGACTTTTTGGTCCTGGTTCAATAAGTTGGGAAGTTCTAGGAGACGTTTCAAGCTTCGTTGGTGGAATCAGGGCTCTGCTAATCCAAGCTGCCCATCCTGAGGTTGCTGCAGGAGTTGCTGATCACTCAAGCTATAGAGAAGACCCACTAGGGCGCTTAAGCAGAACTGCCTACTACGTTACATCAATGACTTATGGTGCAATGCCCGAAACAGAGGAAGCCATATCTATGGTTAACTATGCGCACCAACGAGTATCGGGGATTTCGGAGCGAGGAAGAGCGTACAGTGCTTCAAGCCCGCAATATAGTGCCTGGGTGCATAACACTTTAACAAATTCTTTTCTAGAGGCATTTCAAGTTTTTAAAAGGTCAGTTACCAAAACAGAAGCAGATCAATTTGTAGCAGAACAAGCATTAATAGGTGAGCGAATGGGAGCTCATCCTTTACCGAAGACTGCTCAGGAACTTAAAGAATGGGTAAATTCTCATCCTGACTTGGCTGATTCAAAAGCGCTTCGTGAAGCAATAGAGTTTCTTAAAAATCCTCCCCTTTCCCGAACGGAGTCAATTGGGTATCGCATACTCCAGCGTGCTGCAGCAACAACTATTGAACCAGAGTTGCGAACATTGCTCGGACTGAAGTCATCGAAATTGAACTTGTATACGGGTAAAATATTAATACGTGGCCTTCGATGGGCTCTGAAATATAGCCCCTCTTGGAAAGCTGCCTTAATCAGAAGCAAAGCTGACTTTGATCCTAAATTATTTAGAAGCGATGTGTAGTTCTCGGTGATTTCAGTCTCATCTAACCAGGAGACGAAGCAAGGTCTAGGAGAAAATCTATCACTAGATTTGGCTTGCTAAGAAATGGTGAGTGACCACATTCCCACTCGATAATTTTGTCAGCCTTCTTTGCCATATCGTATTGGAGTTCAGGGGGGATAGCCTCGTCTTCTCTGCAGATGATGTATGTCGAATGCTTCTCGCGCCACGCTTCGCCTATTCCCTTAGACCCTGCCACAATAGGGAAAGGGCGCAAAAGCTCTATTGAGGCTTCTGCTAGATTTGGGTCAACATCTGCGTAGAACGCTTGAATTGCAGCGTTTTTCTTGACTGAAGAGATGAGGTTTTCATCTACATCAATTTGAATCTTAGAACCATCAAGCTGCATTGACTCTCCAGCTTTGAGAAGAATTGCACTGAGATAGATTAGCTGATCAACGTTCCGTTTAGCTTCAGCCGCACCAGAAATTACAATGCCGCCATAACTATGTCCCAGTAGTATCACTTGGTTGTCAATTTCGTCTATGGCATTTGAAACGGAAGCTATATCATCTTCGACGCCTGTGAATGGCAAATTTATAGAATGGGTTTCAACCCCTTCGTTAATTAGTCCCTTCTCAACGAAATCCCAACACCAAGACCCATGCCAGGCGCCGTGAATCAGCATAATAGACTTCATAAATCCATATTAGTCCAGAGTAAATGCGTCAGAATAATGTACTTCTGAAATTGGTTGATTAAATTAAGACTGTGGCTGAAAATCTCGTTGTAAAAGGAGCTAGAGAGCATAATCTCAAAGCTGTGGATATAGAACTTCCGCGTGACAAACTCATTGTCTTTACAGGAATTTCTGGTTCAGGTAAATCATCTCTTGCTTTTGACACGATATATGCAGAGGGGCAGCGACGCTATGTGGAGTCGTTGTCAGCGTATGCACGTCAATTTCTAGGGCAGATGGATAAACCAGATGTGGATTTTATTGAAGGCTTGTCTCCTGCTATCTCAATAGACCAAAAGAGTGCGAGCAGGAATCCTCGCTCGACGGTGGGGACGATAACAGAGGTTTATGACTACTTAAGGCTTCTTTTCGCAAGAATAGGAACACCTCACGACCCAGAAACAGGAGAAAAGCTTGTTCGGCAAACACCGCAACAGATCGTTGATAGGGTAATGGAGCTCAAGCATGAGGAACGTTTTCAAATCCTAGCCCCCGTTGTTAGGGGTAGAAAAGGAACTTACGACACGCTTGTTACAGATCTAGCCGGGCAGGGCTTCACCCGAGCGATCATCGACGGTGAAATGATCAACTTGAATGATGTAGCTGGGACGAATGAAGATGGGATCCCAGTGCTTCAACTTGAGCGTTATGAAATGCATGACATCTCGGTAATTGTGGATCGGCTCGTGATGCGCGATGGAATCAATAGAAGGCTTACAGATTCAATAGAAACTGCATTGAGGCTTGCGGATGGCGTAATGCAAGTTGAGATTCTCAAGGAAAAGAAGCAATCGGATCTTCTTACCTTCTCAATCCATTTCAGTCGACCCAGCGATGGAAAATCTTTTGAAGAATTAGAGCCACGTAATTTCAGTTTTAATTCCCCGTATGGTGCCTGTGTTTCGTGTGATGGATTGGGAACGCGCTTTGAAGTGGATTCGCAATTAGTAGTACCTAACACTGATTTGGCACTTTCCGAAGGGGCCATCGCACCTTGGTCCACCGGAAGAAGTAAATATTTTCAGCTGCTCCTTACTTCAGTTGCAGAACAAAATGAAATCCCGATGGATATTCCATGGAAAAAACTGCCTGCGAAGTCGAAAAAGACGATTCTCCAAGGTGTTGGTAAGAAAAGAATCACCGTTACCTATACAAACCGGTTTGGTAGGACAAGAAATTTTCAAGCGACTTTTGAAGGAGTGATACCTAACCTCCGCCGCCGTCATCGAGAAGCAGATACTGATAAACAAAGAGAGCAAATTGAAGGTTATATGCGGCAGATACCATGCCCCGATTGCAATGGCGACCGTTTAAAGCCATTATCACTTGCGGTAACTATCAACAAGCTGAGCATAGCTGACCTTTGCAATATGAGTATAAAAGAGGCAGCAACAAGAATTAGCAAAATTAAGCTAAGTAAACGAGATGAAATGATAGCCGAACCGATCCTGAAAGAAATAAATTCACGCATGGGTTTTCTGCTGGACGTAGGGCTTGAATACCTTTCATTACATAGGGCAGCGAGTACCTTGTCAGGAGGGGAAGCGCAAAGGATACGTTTAGCATCGCAAATAGGCTCGGGTCTCGTAGGAGTACTCTACGTCTTAGATGAACCATCAATCGGGTTACATCAGAGAGACAACAAAAGATTGATTGAAACTCTTGAGCGACTTCGAGATATTGGAAATAGCGTCTTAGTTGTTGAGCACGATGAAGAAACAATCTGTGTCGCAGATCATATCGTTGATATCGGACCTGGAGCTGGCGAACACGGAGGAGTAATTGTCCACTCAGGTTCAGTTTCACAATTGAGAAAGAATAAAAACTCCATAACCGGTCAATATATCTCTGGCAAACGATTAATTTCCACACCGCAGGAACGGAGAGCTCCTAGCGGGGAATGGATCACAATTAAAGGTGCCAGAGAACATAACCTGAAAGATATAGACGTTGAAATTCCACTAGGTTGCTTTGTCTCTGTCACAGGCGTATCCGGCTCTGGAAAATCTACGCTCGTGAATGACATCCTCTACAGGGCACTCATGCAGCAGATATATAAATCAAAAGTGGCACCAGGGCTACACACTGGCATTGAAGGATTAGAATCACTTGACAAAGTAATAAATATTGACCAGCAGCCTATAGGAAGAACCCCCAGGTCAAACCCTGCAACCTACACAGGGGTATTTGATAACGTCAGAAAGCTCTTTGCACAAACAACAGAATCAAAAGTAAGAGGTTACCTACCGGGTAGATTCTCTTTTAACGTAAAAGGGGGAAGGTGCGAAGCATGCTCCGGTGATGGCACAATTAAAATTGAGATGCATTTCCTGCCGGATGTCTACGTTCCTTGTGAGGTCTGTAATGGAGCAAGGTACAACAGAGATACTTTGGATGTTCACTTCAAAGGTAAGAACATCGCTGATATTTTGAACATGCCCTGTGAAGAAGCTTTGCAATTCTTCGAGAACCAACCACCTATCGTTCGCCACATGCAAACCTTAGTGGACGTCGGTCTCGGCTATGTCCGTCTAGGGCAACCGGCCCCTACTCTTTCAGGTGGTGAAGCGCAACGAGTGAAACTCGCAAGTGAGCTCGCCAAACGATCTACTGGGCATACAATGTACATCCTTGATGAACCAACAACAGGTTTGCATTTTGAAGATGTAAATAAGTTGCTGACTGTCTTAAGTCGGTTAGTTGACCAAGGGAATACAATTGTCGTCATTGAACATAACCTTGATGTGATTAAATCGTCTGACTGGGTAATTGACCTAGGACCCAATGGAGGAGATGGGGGAGGAACGGTTATCGCTGAGGGGACTCCAGAAAAGGTGGCAAAAACACAAGCAAGTTTCACAGGGGAATTTCTTAGACCTATTCTTAATAAAGCAGGAACTCTGTAATTAATCAAAGAAACAGCAAACATCACCTAGGAAAAGGATGATAACCAAACCAGACTTACAGCTAATTCCAAAGACTCCAGGGTCTTATCAGTTTAAAGATGCATTTGGCAGAGTGATCTACGTAGGAAAAGCTAAAGCATTAAGATCTAGAATAAATTCATACTTTCAACCTATTGATAAGCTCCACACGAGAACACAACAAATGATTCAAGAGGCAGTAAGCGTTGAATGGATCCAAGTCCAAAATGAAGTCGAAGCATTGATACTTGAACACAGTTTGATACAGGAACACCAACCCCGATTTAACGTTCGCTTACGTGATGATAAGAGTTACCCATTTCTTGTAGTCACCACAGCTGACGAATGGCCGAGAGCAATGCTAACACGAGGAAAACTAAAAAAAGGTAACAGGTACTTTGGCCCATATGTGGAAGTTAAAGCGATCAGAGACACCCTAGATCTCCTCCAGAGAACCTTCCCTTTAAGAACATGCACGGAGAATAAATACCGCCGGCACGAAAAATTGCAGAAGCCATGCCTTGAATTTCATATTAAAAAATGTTGCGGTCCATGCGTCGATAAAGTCTCAGCTCAGGAATATCAACAACTAGTAAAAGACTTTTTGCGTTTCCTTGAAGGACATACGGATGATGTCGTTGAAGATCTGCTTATGCAAATGAAGACTGCCTCCTCAGAGCAGGATTTTGAACGAGCAGCACGCGTCAGAGACAGATTGTTTAATGTCCAAAAAGCAGCAGAAAAACAAGTAATGGTAGGCACACGATCAGAAGATTTTGATGTCATCACCTATGTTGACGACGAATTTGAAGCCGCTGCACACGCTTTTTTTGTTCGCAACGGACGTGTGCTAGGTCAGCGGTCATTTATCTTGGACAAAGCAGAAAACTTACCTCCCGGAGTCCTCCAATCGCGAATACTAGAGAAACTCTATATAGAAGCTAACCCATTGGGTAGCCCTAAAACAATATATGTCGGAACCGAACCTCATAATAAAGAATTCTATGAAACATGGCTCAGTGGGGTGCGTGGTTCAAAAGTGCAAATTCATGTCCCCCAAAAAGGGACTAAAAAGACCTTAATGGAAACTGTGCGCCTTAATGCTCAAGACGCATTCAAACGTCACCGCCTAAAACGACTAGGTGATCACAACAGCAGATCAAAGGCACTCAATGACTTACAGAAGTTCCTTAACCTTCCAAACTCTCCCTTGCGGATCGAATGCTACGACATGAGCCACCTGCAGGGCAGCAATTACGTAGGTTCAATGGTAGTTATGGAAGATGCAATTTTGAAAAAGAAAGACTACAGGAAATTTAAGATTAAAACCATTGATGGAAATGATGACTATGCTGCGATGGCTGAAGTAGTTCGGCGAAGGCTAATGAATTTACTGAAAGAAGAAAGCAGCCAAAACAACGAAACATCAAGTTTCTCTTACCCCCCTCAGCTGCTTCTAGTTGATGGAGGAAAAGGGCAACTATCAGCCACTGTTGCGGTACTGAAGGAGCTCAATCTTTTTGACCGGATACCAGTAGCCTCACTTGCAAAACGAAACGAAGAAGTATTCCTTCCCGGTAAATCAGAACCTGTAATCCTTCCACGAAATTCAGAATCTTTATATTTGTTGCAAAGAATTCGTGATGAAAGCCATAGGTTCGCAATAACTTACCATCGTCAACTCAGAAAGAAAGCTATGAAAGATTCAGTCCTTGAGGGAATTAATGGGCTCGGCCCCTCCAGAAGAGCACGATTGATCAAGGAATTCGGAAGCATCAATAAAATTCGACAAGCGACTCTTGAAGACCTCTTGGAATTGACGTGGCTACCAGAGGAAGTCGCCAAATCTGTTTATCAAATATTTTCAACGCCCAATAGAGTCACGTGAGTAATTCTCCACAGAATGCCAAGAACATTTGGGACAAGCTCAGCGAATGGTGGATTAGGGGCATCAAGGATAACAAATTATCAGAATATGTTGAGAATATTGTTCCGCTCATAGAGGGAATTCTTTCTGAGAAAAAAACTATTCTCGATATTGGTACTGGGACCGGCCTCGTCGCCCAAGAAGCAAGAAGAGTCACGCAGCATGCAACAATCGTTGGAGGCGATATCTCTATAAGACAATTACGCTACGCCAAAGAAGTAACTAGCGGTGTTCAATTTGTGCAACACAGTGTTGACCAAATGCCCTTCAAAGATGAACAATTTGATGCAGTAGTGTGTTCAATGGTTCTTGAGCACGTAGAAAACCTGCTGGACACAGTCTCTGAAATTGCAAGAATTCTAGAAAAGAATGGAACTCTTCTAATAATTATGAATCATCCAGTATTTCAATCCCCAGGTAGCGGACCGGTCACCTCATACAGTCACGACGGTGATGCCATTTGGGGAATAGGTCATTACCTCACCGAATCAAGCGAACTAGAAAAGATATCCCCTGACCTGGAAGTACTATATGCGCACCGGACCCTCAGTACTTACTTCAATGCACTCTCCAGAGAAAACTTCATAATTCAGAACGTCATAGAAAAGTCCCTTCCCTCAGGACTTTCAGAAATTCCAGAACTCTTGATTGTATTGTGCAGAAAACTACAGTAGGGGTAAGAAAACTCCTGCTTAGATACAGCTAGAATTAAATATGGCAGAATTTCTTATCATCGGAGGATATTCAGGGGCCGGTCGATCTGAAGCTGCTAAATGTCTTGAAGACCTAGGGTGGTTTGTCATTGATAATCTCCCAACCCAATTAGTTTCCAAGGTCGCTGAACTAGCTTTAGTAAAAGGTTCCGCCACCAGTAATGTCGCATTGGTCGTAGGTACAGGATCACCAGAAGAGACGATAAAGGAAATTGACCAGCTAGGAGACAACAAAACTCTTAACGTGAGAACTCTTTTCTTAACTGCAAGTATTGAAACGTTAATTAAGCGGTACGAAGAGACACGGCGAAGGCACCCCTCTAAGGATGGGGACGGACTGGCTGAAAAGATAAAGTCCGAAATTGATGAGTTAAAAGAACTTCGAGGTTTTGCTGACATTCAATTAGACACTACCGACCTCAATGTGCACGACCTTTCATCACGCCTCGCTGAACTATTCACTATCGAATCGACAGCGACAACCCTACAGACAAGAATTGTTTCCTTCGGCTTTAAACATGGGGTGCCCAAAGACGTTGACTTGTTGTTAGATTGCCGGTTCTTGCCGAATCCACATTGGGAAGAAAACCTTCGAGAGATGACCGGTGAGGATACTCAGGTAAGGGAATTTTTATTACAAAAGCAAATTTCTATCCAATTTCTAACTCATTTGGAATCAATGCTTCAACTCATAATGCCTGCATACCAAGATGAAGGGAAAAGCTACCTCAGTCTCGCAATAGGCTGTACAGGCGGCAAACACAGGTCAGTTGTAATAGCCAATGAACTCAAAGGGGTTCTTAATTCTTTAGGCTTTGAGGCATCAGTTAGTCATCGGGACATGGAAAAATAAAAAGCCACACCGGTCACTGTCTTTCTCCTCAAGAATCGCTAGCATCACGCTTAGACGATATAGCCCCAATAGGAGGGAAACATGGCCATTCGAGTAGGTATTAATGGATTCGGGAGGATAGGAAGAAACTTCTTT